>Ga0123342_1000033_pt1 | contig 125944 bp, 73 predicted proteins | sample Turbeawhitnodule_FD_89960 | JGI IMG/M metagenome (GOLD analysis project Ga0123342, IMG submission 89960) | Root nodule microbial communities of legume samples collected from Mexico - Turtle bean Mexico white nodule | ecosystem: Host-associated > Plants > Roots > Nodule | place: Mexico: Nepantla... | reverse complement strand
CGACCATGATTTTAGCCACTTAGTGCTATTAGTTTCTAAATTAGTCTCTAATTAAGTTAGTGACTATTTTTATCATTTTAGAAACCAAAAATTTAGTTTCTAAAAGCAATTTTTCTTGTAGTGGTAGTTACCTAAACTTTACACATATTATTATTATTATATTATTATTAAAACAGTTAGACTTAAAAGAAAATAAACTAAAGTTTGAATGTGCAAATAAAATAATTTTTTTAAAAGAAAATAAACAAAAACGTGAAATTCTCCTCAGGTTTTCTCTATAATAAAATTGAAGTAATATAAAAATGAATTGATATTTTGAGCTTGCTAATATGGTGGGACGATAAGTTAAAATTTTATAAAATTTATTATAATTAAGAATAAAACATTATAATTTTTTGTATTGTATTATTTAAAAATATAAAAATGTATTATTATTATTTAAATTATGAACTTTTATAAATTAATTTCATGTATAAGTAAGTAATTAATAATACAGTATACAGTAATATTTTATTTAAAATGTTAATTTATTAAAGATTTGACAAATATTTACATAATGTGTTTTTTTAATATATATACATATATATTATTTTTTTTTAAAAAAATTAAAAGAAAAACTCATCTCTGACTGTCTTTGACTATAGGTGGCCTAGAGAGAGGAGAGAACAAATCAGATGAATTGACCATTGACCATTTTGTTATCTTCACCCCCATTGAACATTGGACAATTTTTAAAAACAGAGAATTAGAAAATAGACTGAATCAAAATTAATTATAAATTAAAATACTATTTTTTCTAAAGAAATGACAAATAAAAAAGTGTGATAAACCTCAAATAACCTTTTGGACCGGGTTTGGCTATAGTTACCCAGATTTGAAGTCACGGGCTTCACTTCAACCGCGGGCCTCAGAAAAGCCCGCGAGTATTTCCCGCCACCAACACCACAGAAAGTAGAAACGCTTCCACTCCCTCACTCATGTACAAACACGCGCCTTCTCACAGTTCGTACCACCACTTCACAAATCCCAGCACAGGTTCAGACACAGTTTCTCTCTGAAACTAAACCTCTTTCAGCAATGGCTGAAAACTTCCACGACCTAACCAATAAACTCCCCGACCTCAAATTAGGTATCCTGTAATGTAATTCGCCATTTTAAAGAAGAGAAAACTTTCCAATATCTTAACTTTATTTATATGCCAATACTTTTTTTGTTATTGGTGATTATTTGAAGTTTGCTAACCGCATTCCTCGTTTTCTTTCCTCGCTGTTGCTAGATCCTAAGCAAGCGCAAGGGTTTTTATCATTTTTCAAAACCCTACCTGATGTAAGTATTTTAACATTTTTCCTTTCTCGTTTCGTTCCATGGTCTTTCTCGGAATCGGACTTGGCTCTGTTGCTAGAGTGTTATTAGCATTACAAGACTGCGTCATTTACTGTTGTTTTTTCTCGCATTAAAGAGACTACAGATGTAATGCATGATTTATACACTTCTGAAAGAAGTTAAATATCAACTAATTCGTCATATACTTTTTATTGTTTGTTTTTTTTCTAAATTTAGAGAAGCAGCTACCGTATTTTGTCAGAAGATGTTTAGACCCATCACAATAATTTTCTACACCAAGTTATTTATAGTTTATGAAATTTTACAGTGGTGTCAATCCTTCCCTAACTTATTTCGTAGTAGTGCAAACTTAACATTTGTTGTTTTCAACAACTATTATTTGACACGTTGTTTAGCTTTTTTTTTTGTTTTCTCATTCTTAAAACCGATTATGTGGGTGTGTATCTATGCAATTCATTTTTTGTCCCTTTAATTGATGCTGGTTTGACACGTTGTAAATTGGTATGGTTACATTTCCATGTTTAGGTTTATTCACATTTTTTTTTCTGTAACAGGATCCAAGGGCTGTACGGCTTTTTGATCGCAGGGTAAGTTTTATAGATGAAATTGGTCTTTTTCGTTATTAAGTTTTGAATTACTCTGCTCCATAGATGCCAAGTGGTACAATTTCCATACAGGCATGTCCTGTTGATATTTTGAGAAGCAGCTCATGATCTCTGAAATGTCATAATCTCTTTAGTTTTCACATTTTCTCTTATATAGGTTTCTCAAAGAAGAATAATATTATATAAAAGGACTTTGTTCATCTCAGCAATATTTTAGAAGATTTTTATAATTTTTAATCCTGAAGTACTTTGTGTAGATATAGGTCTTAAGTTTTAAGGCTCACGTAGTCCTGTTAATTACTGTTTAATATGTGCTAGAATATAAAGATATATTGGTTAGATATTGTTTGTGGATTGTTTAAATAAGATGCTTAAAGCTCATTAACCCAAAACTACTTCTTCTAGGGAAATTAATATCTATTTTTTCTGGTTTACCAACCATCTTGCTGCAACTTATTTTCATCTTTTGAAGAGTTTCTTCAATTTTTGTTATAAAGTTTTAAAATGGTTTCTTGTTAAATATAATTTTCTTATATCAACAAGTTTCTTTAGCTTTATTTTCTTCTTTTTATGCATTATGATGATCATAATTGGATTAAATGTGCTTTTAAAATTATTCAGGACTATTATACTGCCCATGGCGACAATGCAACTTTTATTGCAAAGACCTACTACCACACTACTACTGCCATGAGACAACTGGGCAATGGATCAAATGCTCTTTCCAGTGTTAGTGTCAGCAAGAACATGTTTGAAACAATTGCTCGGGATCTCCTTTTGGATAGAACAGTCCACTCTCTTGAGCTCTATGAAGGTAGTGGTTCTAATTGGAGGCTGGTCAAAAGTGGAACGCCTGGTAATATTGGTAGTTTTGAAGAAGTTCTGTTTGCTAACAGTGAAATGCAAGATTCCCCTGTTATTGTTGCTTTGTCACTTAACTTCCGTGAAAATGGTTGCACCATTGGGTTAGGATTTGTTGATCTAACTAAGAGAGTACTTGGTATGGCTGATTTCCTTGATGACAGTCACTTCACAAATGTGGAGTCAGCATTGGTTGCACTTGGCTGTAAAGAGTGTCTTCTGCCCATAGAGTGTGCCAAATCTACTGAAAACAGAATGTTGCGTGATATGTTGACTAAATGTGGTGTAATGTTAACTGAGAAAAAGAAATCTGAATTTAAAGCCAGGGATCTGGTGCAGGATCTTGGCAGGCTTGTTAAAGGTCCTATTGAACCAGTTCGAGATTTCGTGTCTGGATTTGAATTTGCAACTGGTGCTCTGGGGGCATTACTATCTTATGCAGAGTTACTGGCAGATGAAAGCAATTATGAAAACTATACCCTTCGTAGGTACAATCTTGACAGCTATATGAGGTTAGATTCTGCAGCCATGAGAGCACTTAATGTCCTAGAAAGCAAAACTGATGCAAACAAAAATTTCAGTTTGTTTGGTCTTCTGAATAGGACTTGTACTGCTGGAATGGGAAAACGGTTATTGCACATCTGGCTTAAACAGCCGTTAGTAGATGTGGCAGAAATTAACACTAGACTGGACATAGTACAAGCTTTTGTAGAGGACACTGTGCTTCGCCATGATCTGAGGCAGCATCTGAAAAGAATATCAGACATTGAGCGACTGATACACAATCTGCAGAAGCGACGAGCTGGTCTGCAACATATTGTTAAACTTTATCAGGTAGAGTATTGTCTATATTTACTGTTAGGTTTTGATAAAGTGTGGAATTTTACATATGTTATGACTATCTTACTATTGGACTTGTACTTGTTTTGTGACTCAAGAATTTTGGTTCTTACCCTTTTGGTAAATTTATTTTTATTTTTGTCATTGTTGTTGTCATTTAACTACATAGAAATTACATCCACCTAACCATATTGTTGATTATATAGAACTGTTTGCATGGCAAATGATACGGCCTGTTGTTAACTCCATTATTATCTTGTGATTGCAGTCAAGTATTAGACTACCTTACATTAAAAGTGCTTTGGAAATATATGATGGGCAATTTTCTTCAGTGATGAGGAGTAGGTATTTGGAACCTCTTGAGTTATGGACTGATGATGAGCACCTGAACAAATTCACTGGGCTTGTAGAAGCTTCTGTTGACCTTGATCAACTGGAGAACAGGGAATACATGATTTCTGCAAGCTATGACTCTACACTAGCTAACCTAAAGGCACAGCAAGAATTACTAGAGTTCCAAATACAAAACTTGCATAGACAAACTGCTGATGATCTTGATCTGCCTATAGATAAGGCATTAAAATTAGACAAGGGCACACAATTTGGACATGTTTTCAGAATCACAAAGAAGGAAGAGCCAAAGATAAGGAAGAAGCTCAATACCCAGTTTATTGTACTGGAAACCCGTAAAGATGGGGTGAAATTTACCAACACGAAGCTCAAAAAACTAGGGGATAAATATCTGCAAATTCTTGAGGAGTACAAAAGTTGTCAAAAGAAGTTAGTTGATAAGGTAGTTCAAACTGCGACAACTTTTTCTGAGGTGAGTATATATGTAAAACCAAATAGTTTTGTTGTGTTTGAGACTACTTCAATAAGCTTTCAATAAAGCTGTATTAAATACAATATAAGCTAATTCAAACACACTTGTTATGTCTTAAGAGTATTTGTTTCTTCTGCTCTAAATTGAAGAAATTTTTGTTTTGCAGGTGTTTGAGTCTTTAGCGGAAATAATTTCTGAATTGGATGTATTACTAAGCTTTGCTGATTTGGCTTCTAGTTCGCCTACTCCCTACACAAGGCCTGATATCACTACATCGGTACTTAATTTTGTTTTCACAATAATCACATTCTTTTTTTCTTGCATTTGCCTCCCTTCTCTATTTATCCCCTGTTTAGGTTGGAGATATCATTTTCGGAATGACAATCACTGTTTTCATTTTGACTTTAATAGGACGAAGGAGATATAATTTTAGAAGGCTGTAGACACCCTTGTGTGGAAGCCCAAGACTGGGTGAATTTTATACCAAATGACTGTAAGCTTGTAAGTGTTAATGAGATCCATGGAAAGCCATACGCATTTCTTCATTTAAATTAGGAACTTGTAAGTGTATTCTTTTTATTTTGCTTTTTGTAACAATCCAGGTCAGAGGAAAAACTTGGTTTCAAATAATAACGGGACCTAACATGGGTGGTAAATCAACATTCATCCGGCAGGTGCTTATCTTCTATACCATTTTAATCATTTTAATGGAAAATTTAATCACCATTTAATTGTCATGTGGATTTTATTGTTGGACCTCATCCTTCTACTTTTGCACTGGTGTTTGTGTAGACATCCTAATTCAGAATGACTCATGAGCATTCTTGCTACCACCCACAGTTTGAGATTTTATTAACAAAGTTTTTTTCTCTATATAGGTGGGTGTGAATATTTTGATGGCACAAGTTGGTTCATTTGTTCCTTGTGACAAAGCTAGCATATCTGTTCGTGATTGTATTTTTGCCCGTGTGGGTGCTGGTGACTGCCAAGTGAGTCCTATAGTGCATTATTTGCCCTTGTTAGTTGCATATCTCCAACACCTATCTCTGAAACTGTATGAAGCTTATACTAAACTTAAACCTTTTTTCTGTTGCTTTTAATTTCTGTTATTAGAATAAGTAACATCTTTAATGGGATTTGGAGTTGCCTAAACATGGTAAAAATTGTAGGTGTCTGTAAGGGCACATTACCAACTGCCAAAAATCATCACTTTTTTCAGTGCCCATCTAGAATGGCATTCTGTTATTTTTTAGGCTTATATATAAAACTACAATTTTTAAGTTACTGTTTGATGCTTAGTAAATCTATTGTACTGTTATCCCTAATTTGAATTCTGAGTTCTTTTAATTCTCCCCAGCTACGTGGTGTTTCTACCTTCATGCAAGAAATGCTTGAAACTGCGTCAATATTAAAAGGAGCCACTGAAAAGTCCTTGATAATCATTGATGAGTTGGGGCGTGGGACATCAACTAATGATGGATTTGGTTTGTCTTACTCTTTCTTATTTATGTTGGTGTTGCAATATCTTTAAATGTCAATCGTAATTTCAAATATATGTTGAACAAACAGGTTACTCATGTTGTGCTTTCTTAGTGACCTGTTCTATGGCTTCTTATATCTGAGATGAAAAATAAAATTAAAAAAGTTGTAAATCTCATCTTCTATCTTAATTCTTAATATTGCTTTTTCCTGTCTTAAGTCGCTTAGTAATGTATATAGTTAAACCATTTTTTTGAAATTTATTGGCGTTGGAATTCTCTGCTGCCATAGAGTCCTTGTCTTTTATGTGCTTGTCCGTGCTTACTACTAAGTTAATAGCTATAGCTGATGGCAAGGATACTCTGATACAACTTGTTAGCTGAAGCTTGACTAGACCAAAAAGTATATTTGATAGCATGGTTGCAACTTTGTTTTCTCGAGGATTCTCGGAGTTGCATTTAAATTAAGGAACTGCACCCTTTATATGGTCTGAGATATTAAGCTCATTAAATCTTTGCTATGTTAATTCTGCCTTTTTACAAAGTGACTATTCATGTGTTCTATGCTGTTCAAATGTTGAAGGTTAATCAGAGTTGTATATGTAATCAAATATAGAATAAAAGTACAGCTTAAAGGTTAAAAAATGGATTTAGTATTTTTTTATGACACTTTCTATGTATGGCTTAGCCACGTTAGATATTCGAGTAAACCAATCATTTTTACATTGTAACAAAATCCTTTTTGTTTTATTTATGATTTTAGTCTCTGAAATTTTGGGTAAATCCAATTTTGGTCCCCCAATTTAGAGAAGTTAATTTTAATCCCTCAATTTTGAAAAATATGATTTGAGTCCCTCAATACTAAATTTCAAGGACTAAAAACAATTTCTTAAAAGATCATTTTAGTTATCAAATTGAGTGTCTAGGGACTAAAACTATATTTTTAAAATTTGAGAGACTAAAAATATACTTATTTAAATTGGGGGGTCAAAATTAGATTTATCCTAGATTTTGGGGATTAAAAACGTAATTAAGTGTTGAAAATCTCACATCGACTAGGAATAAGGTCATATTATAATATATAAGTAGGGTGCAATTCTTACCGTACAAGTTGCTTTTATGAGGTTAAGTTAGAAATAAATCCATTTACGAAGATAGTATTAAAGCCTATCATTATCAAGTTCTTTGGGGCTATTATCTCCCCGTTATTGGGCTCCTGATAGAATACAGTGTTGCATTAAAAGCTTCTATCCAATGAAGTATCCTCTCCTCAACATTTCATGTGGATTTGAAACGAATTCATACATTGGTATTGGTATACGCTTGTTAAATATAATGATAAAAAATAGTTATGGATTGATGAGAATTTCATTCTGCAAAAGGATTCAGTGGTGTGTGCATTAGTGTAATAAACAGTGGTTTAACCCAGGATGGTAATTCAAAGCCCTTAAACTTTTCAGTATATTGAAAGTTTAAACAAGTTTTTTTTATATACAGGTCTAGCTTGGGCCATTTGTGAGCATATTGTTGAAGTTATCAAAGCACCTACTTTGTTTGCCACCCACTTTCACGAACTGACTGCTTTAGCCCTTGAAAATGTAAACAACAATCCAGAGAAGCAAATTGTTGGCGTGGCAAACTATCATGTTAGTGCTCTTATTGACTCGTCAACTCGAAAGCTAACTATGCTATACAAGGTAAATACATTCCAAACATTCTTTTCACATAACAAGTTACCCTTTTCCTGTCAGCTTTATGACTAGTGTTCCTCATAGGGGGGAAGCACTTTTATGAAAGCCTATTTGGAGTTTTTTCTCCCCAGAAGTAAAGAACTAAAACTGTTTTTTTCTTTCTTTCTTTCACGGTATATTTGCTTTTCTTGTGACAAACTTATCCAAAAAGTAATCATGATTAGTTTAAAAGTGCTTGTTCTTTAATAAAAAGGTATAAGCAACAAAAACCTTAATATTTTAATTTTTCAACTATTTCTAATAATTCAGGAGATGTTATTTAAGTAAGTAGTAGAGCTTCTATTTTAGTTATAAATCATCACAAATTGAAAAGAAAAAACCAATGACATTAGAGGCTTCAAGCAAATCTCACAGGGTTCATCTTGCACTTTTTTTCTGGATTGAAATGTGTTATTTTTCTTTGAAGAACTATGCCTACGTAATGCTATCATCTGAAGACCATAATCACCTTTTCATTGTTTTATCCTGCTTTAGTAGGTTGAGGAAAGCAAGTTTTTTATGAAAATTCGATAATTAAACGCTAAAACATGAAATAAAGACTGTTGATATAATCATACCTTCACGGTTTGATTTTCAGATTTCTCAAATTTCTATTGAAAATTAAGTCAAGAATTCTTACAAGAGATATTCTTGCTACAATTATTTTAATTTCTAGATTTCACCGATCTTTTCATGAGGTTTCATTTATACTTTGCTTTACAAGGTGATATTACTAAGAAATTAAGGATATAAGAAGCTTTAAAGGCGCAAACTAAAAATATTGAAATAAGGAACATTAAACTATAAGTAGACTTAGGGTTATAATGAAAAAAATCCTCTTATCCCTTGCCAGTGATACATTTCTTCGCACAAACAATTGACCATTATTCTGGAATCAGAATAATCAATCAACAACCAGCCAGAGTCATGTTTTCATTAGCCCTGAACTTCTGGAAAGGAAAAAATAGACCTACCCAGTTTTCTAAAAAGGTAGTGTGAAGAAATTAAATGTCACACCATTTACCTATGTTTTCTGTTACCAGGAAAAGCCTTGGTATTGTTTATTATGGAACTCTATCCCAAATGCAACATCCATTCATAAATCTTGCAGGATTCTTGTTCTTGTTGATTATTAACCAATTTTTGGATTACATTTTTGTGGCAATGAGCTTACAACATTCCTTCTCAACATGTCTGGCCATCAAGTTTGGAAACTGTAGTCAAATAGGAATCTGCATTTACATCAACTCATTTTTTTCACACGTTTGTACTTCTTAGGTTGAACCTGGAGCTTGTGATCAGAGTTTTGGTATTCATGTTGCCGAGTTTGCTAACTTCCCTGAAAGTGTTGTTACCCTAGCTAGGGAGAAGGCGGCAGAATTAGAAGATTTTTCTCTCCCTGGAGCGTCCTTAACTGATACTACACAGGAGGTATAGCTTATTGCAATTTTTTCTTTTTTCTGTGATATGAACATATTATTTCTCAGAATAAATAGATTGGAAAATAAGGATTTATCTTAAATTCCATGGAGGGAACATATCACTTGCACATGCACTTAACTCTAACCCTCTTCTTCGAGGATATCACTGTCTCGTGCGTGCCTCTGTTTGCTGAGCCACTTTTAATTTCTTGCTGTATTTTATTCTTAACATGTTGGAAACGTTTTTTCACACTTGTCTGAATTTGAAAAAAGAAAATCAGAAATAGTAGCCTCGGTATTGGCAACAGTAAACCTGCGGCATTGGAATCCAGCATTAAAAATATGCAATTATAATTTGCAGGTGGGTTCTAAACGTAAGAGAGTTTTTGAATCCGATGACATGGCTCGAGGGTCTGCAAGGGCTCGGCAATTTCTCGAAGCATTTGTTGCTTTGCCACTAGAGACCATGGACAAAATGCAAGCGTTGCAAGAAGTAAGGAAGTTAACAGATACTTTGGAGAAGGATGCCGAAAACTGTAATTGGCTGCAACAATTCTTGTAGTTCGAGAAAAGTAGTTGGTACCCATGCATCTTGTGAATTTTGAAGAGCTTCTTGCTGTGTACATGTGTTGAATGGGTTAGGTAAAAACCAGAAGAGTGCCAGGGTGTTTTGTAAATTTATATACTGACTGTAGGGAAGGTTAAATTTTCTGGCATAGCCCTGCCGGAAAGGAGAGCTGTATATTCTAATCTAGTTTGCTTTTAATGGTAGTTTTCAAAAAAATTGAAGACCATATGGACTTGCTTCTTGGGAGCCTATATATTTAAAAGCTATTTGATCGTATTCAATGCTTGTTTGCTATGTCTCTAATTTTGCCATTTGCGGTTGAAAAAGAAGTCAGAAATAAGGTGAGTGCAGCTTTTGAAATTCCAACTTGACAAAAATATCTCTTGTCCGGTCCAAAAAAATCTGCTACTTGTTTTCGAGGTATTATTATATTGATTTTTAAAGCAAATAATCTGCTTGTTGTTGTCAAGATATTCATTTTGGAAGCAAAATAACCAAAGAAAGAATGGCTGGCGATAAAAAGCTTTTGAGCAGGTATGTCTTTTTCATGGTGGCCTAATAATATATGTTCCTACTTATATGCCACTGCGGTAAGACGTGGTGGATATTTATTTGTGATTTTCCATAGAAGTGCCTCTTATCTTGATCTACACTCAAATCATTACTCACTTGTCACTATTCTTGGTTGTTCAAAGGGACAGGGGAGTGATTGCGATTTGTTAATTTTCAACAATAATAAATCTTGATCTTCGTCATCACATGACCAAACGCTACAATCATTTAGGTACTTGTTTATTGTGCTAAACCAATTAATTACTGTTAAACGCATTTCCCATTGAGGGACTAAATCCTTCCCTATGGTTTCCTGTTGTATTTCTATATGCATTAATATTTTATTACATCGCCGCACTCACGTCTTGTTTGACTTTAAAATAAACATATTTTTAGTAAATTATTATCACTCATTTTTAATAAAATAATATTCACTTTCTTTATGTTATTTAATTTTTTTCGCTAAAACTTAAATAAAAAATAGAAAAAATAAAAGTTAAAGTTTTAAAAAATAAAAATTAAAGATTTCTTAGCATTTTGATTAATTGAGCTCATCACATCAAGGAACCCATGATAAAATGCATCAAGGAACCCATGATAAAATGCAAGGATAATAAGGTGTTTCTTCCATATATTATTCTTATTACATGCATCATGACTCACTATGGTGTATACTTAACTATACATCTATCCACTTAGGTTGGTCACATTTTTCTAATGAAAAAACCTTGAAAAAATTGAATGTGGTTAATGTCAATGATGTTTGGAAACATAGTATGTGAAATAATATGAACAATATTCTAATAATAAAGACCCACTAATATATTGCAGATATTATACTAGAGCCCCAATCTACCACAGTGCTTAAATGCTTTTAAGAAGGAATTACAATTTTAAAGAGTGAATTCAACATTTCTAAGAAGGAATTAAAAAGTTTGAACATTAATGTCAAAAGAAGTTTCACGAAGATACATCCAAATTATGACTTATAATAAAAAAATTATGATTTCCAAGAGTTTCTTAAATAAAGGAATTCATTTTATTTTTATTTCAATTAGTTCAATTCGACTATATTTTTACATGTATTAGTGATGTTTGGTAATTTGTAATTATTTGAATTTTTATATCATAACATGAATCATACATTAATCAAGTGTAGATAAATATTTATAAATAATTTATTAACATTCATTTTAATTTTGTTTTTAACGCAAAGACAAAATAACAATATTAAAATTTCATCAATTAAAAATTTAATTTTAATTTATTACATCAAATCACTCACAATCTTTTCCTTTATTCCTTTAGTTCACTTTAAGTTTTATTCTCTTTCCCTTAATTTAAATAACTTCAATTTTCACTTTTGTTTTCTTTCATTTTCTTTTCTTTTCACTCTGTTAAATGAACTCGTAATCTAAACACACTCAATAAACATAATTTTCATTTCCATTATTAATATTTGGTTGAAGAACTTTGATAAACTAAATTGTTTTTTAGAAAATTAAAATAATTTATGCTAAAATATATTATTTGCAAAGAAAAATTTAAAATAAAAAATCTATAAATGTGTATATTTTAATTATTTAACATATTTCAAACTCTTTCTTAAAAAAAAAAATTATATTCTGCCTCTTATTTTTTACTCTTCTTTGTCTATTTTTCTTTTCTCTCAATTATCTGCTACCTCCTTTTTATGTCCTCTGAGTGTCTTTTCTAGTCATCCTTTTTCCCTTTTTTCTTCTTCTTCTCTATCCTCTATCTTTAGTCTTATTCTTTCTCATTTTATTAATTTTTTTTTTTATCGCTATTCACTATGTTAACATTAAAAAATGTTAAAGTATTTTATACACAAACCTAATTTTGGTATACGAAATTTTCTTTACCTTAAATAATCACAAATTATGTAAATTGGTCTGTCCTTTTCTCTTTAAATTAATTATAATTCAACACTTTATATTTTAGGAGTTGTTCACATTATATAGAATACGTTAATTCCTACTTTTATTTCTAATTTGAGTTGTGTGATACCATTTCACTATTATAATATCCAACATAAAAGGTAGTTGTATTTTAATATTTTTTGTTAATATAACAACTTGAATAGAAAGTTCTTTCTTAATGTAATAAATATTAAAGTTAATACTCTTGTCTTGCACTTCCTTACTCTTTTTTTCCTTTACCAATTTATTAAAAAACCCAGGACAAGTAAATTTTGTGTTGTTTAATTCATATTTTTTTAACAAAATAATATTTTATTGTTCTTGAATTTAAAAAATGCAACTTCGTGAGTACTACATGTTTTTTTGAAGGAATTTTTAATCATGTTTTAAATATAATATTAAACAAACAGATTATCTAAATGTAACTAGAATATGTAGACTTATGATTTGAAAAAAAATATAGAAGAATAGACTTTTTTTTTCAAACCATAATTTGAACGAACTTTAAAATACTATAATAAAGAAAATTACAAAATATATATGATCTTAAGGGGTTAGTCAAAGGCATTTTATACCCTATTTCCAATGACATTAGGTATAAAGTAACTACAATAAAACATGTTATTATATGTACGAGAGAAGCCACACAAGAATAAAAAAATACACTTTATATAAAAGAGTTAAAAAACAGATAATTTTAAAATAAAAATATACAAAATTAAAAACAAAAACTATTTGAAACAGAGTGAACAAATTCCTATTAGTATCTTAACAATGATTATGAATGGATTAATTAAGAAAAAATAAAAAAGAAGAACATTAGAAGGAAAGGTTGTGGGTCATGAAATTGTGACATTGTTGATATCATGAATTTTTGTCTCATTTGACCTCTTCCATTGCATTTCCAACCATTTTGTCTCATTTGACCTCTTCCATTGCATTTTCAACCACTCTGTCAGATATAATATTTTATCATGTTTTTGGATGGATAGAACAGAACCTGCTTTTGTCTTTTGCATCATAATTATTGAAAATTACAAAACCTAAGCATTTCTTATAATAATATACTTTACTTAGCGTGTCCTTCTGGAATTACAGAATACTCATTGCTTCACACTCACCTCCTCTCATATTTTCTTCCCAATTCAAATATGTTTTTACATTCCTATCATACTTTTGATACAAAATTTATTAAAATAAATCAATCAACAATCATTATATTTAAGATATTACATTTTAAATAATTAAAAAATAAGAATATATATAAAAAATATCAGGAAATACTAATGGAAGAAATGGAAGAAAAGAAGCGCAAAATGAAAAGAAGGAAGAGAGAGAGTGAGTGGTTTTTGCTTTATGTTCATTAATTCATTATAGTCATCATAGTATTAATGACGATTTATTTAAATAAGGTAAATATTATTATAATATTATATATGGAATGTAATGTGTGCAGATATTAAAGAAAAAGGTTATAATGAATGAATATTGAATCGAAGATGAAGAGTTGCTTTACTATTGTAATCGTGAGCCAAAGGAAGAAGGGTTGGTTTTTTGGTTTTCATCTTCCAACTTAGAAATTCAACCTTTTAGTGTACTGTGCCTCACTCACTCACGAAATTCCTTTCATCGCAAACAAAGCTAGGGCTCTTTCTTTTCTTTGTTACAAGTGCTTGCATAAATTCTGTGAGGTTTGTTTTGTTTGTTGTTGGTTTTGGGATTGGGATTTGGTTTTTGTTTTAAGATATCAACCGATCAAAAAGGAAAGGGAAGGAGTTTGGGAAGATGAGCTGGCGCAGGGTGTTGAACTCAGTACAGGCCCTGGCTGCGCACACCTTCCTCTTGTGTTTCACTCTCTTCCTCGTTCTCAAGCTCGATCACAATCTCCCTTGTTCTTGGTGGTTAGTTTTTCTCCCCTTCTATTCTACCCTTTCAATTCTCGCTTCAATTTCGATTTTCCAACTTATATTATTATTATTATTGTTATTATTATTATGATTACTGTTATTATTGTTATTATGATTACTGTTGTAATTATTATTATTCCTTTTGGAGATTTGAGGTTTGGGCTCTAATGCAATAATGCCTTGTATGTTTGTTCTGAGATAATCATTACTAAATTGTGGTTTTGCCTTCAGATAATCGACCTAAAATTTGCATGGTTGAATGTTTTGTTAAGAGTATAGGGTGGTAGTATTACTATTAACTGATTTGGAGAAAAGATGTGGTTTTACACATGGGAGGAAGTTCTGTAGTGTAAAGTTTTTTCTAGTTTTTTTAACGATTGAATGTGTTTGCAAGATTTATGCTAAGAATTAGCGCTGTAGAACCCGTTTTTGTAATGGTATAATTGCTATCTGAAAGGTGGTGCTTGGGGGTTATTGGCAGTGTTAGTTTGTTTCCTTTCTCCATATTTATTTTGGTGTAGAATGTGTTTAAGCAGGTAGAATGGAGATTGGGTGAAGATGATTGTGAACTAAAGTAATGGCCTAGACTGGAAATAAGTAGTTTTCAGTATTGTGAAATAACAATTGGTAGATCAAGATAATCAGGGAGTGTGCAAGCTTCTGCTTCAATTGGTGTTGGGATGATGCCTGCATGTTAGTTAGTAAGTTGCCAAAACGAGTACCTGGCAAATGAAAGTGGTGCCCCACCGTTAGGTTGAGTGGTTAGAAGACTCCATAGGTTGTGAAACGTAAAGTGGCTTCATATCATGGGGTTATTTTGTGCTTCACAAAATTAATAATATCTGGAAAGTATTATGGAATTCCATTAAAATGATTACTGTGTAATACCAAAATTATTAAATGTGGTGTAAGAACATATTATGTTGTTGGTTTGGTGCAAGTCCATTAAAACTCATCATATTTTAGCAAAAATATAAATAAAAGAATAAAAATGGTTAGGGTGTCCTGAAATGTATGCCATGGTGTGCTGGGAAGTTTATTAATATGGAAATTTTATGATTGTAAAGATGTGGTGTATATAAGGTTCTGAGAAGATGGTGACTGTTGATGACTGATTTACCTTTAATATACAGGGTAATATTTTTACCTCTTTGGATGTTCCATGGTGTTGTGGCTCGAGGAAGGTTTTCATTACCTGCACCATCTGCTCCACGTAATCGAAATGTATGCCATCGCCATTTTTAACTGAAATTTAAGTCAGTTCTTGTTTCAGTTTTAGTTTACTCATAGTAGGTGAGTATTCAGCCATTTGACTTTGAAACCATGAATATTGTATTATTCTTTTGCTATCAAAGATATAAACTCAAACTAAGGTGCTCCTTGTTTTCCTTTTCTTGTCTACTATTATTGTTTTCTTTCCATGACAATGTTAACATGAGTATATGCTATACTGAATTTTTATTTGTGACAGTGGGCACCGTGCCATGCCGTCGTTGCAACGCCATTGCTTATTGCATTTGAATTGCTCCTTTGTATATATCTTGAGAGCTTATATGGTATGCTTTCATTGTTGCTTAACTAGAATTTCCAATTATTTTCATGTATTCAATAAATATGTATTTCAGTTACAATTTGTTCATACAGTTAGTTTGGAGCTCACAAGTTCCAACTATAGGAATGTGGGCATTTCACCGTCTGTAAATGAAAGAATTTTGTTGCAATAGAGAACTTAAATTTCTGTGGTGACATTTATGCAAAATCTTCAATTATACTTATGTATTTGTTCTTGCACAGATCTTGGCTATGCAGCAGTTGATCTAAAGATAGTGTTTCTTCCCTTGCTAACATTTGAAATCATTATTCTCATTGACAATTTCAGGTAACTTTTTTAGGGTAGCTCCAATAGACCATAGTCTCTTTTTGGGTCGTTCTCTAAAGTTTAGACTTATCAATGGTTACATGAGTAATTTTCTTAAATCTTTACATCTGGTAGACTAGTTACTTAAATGAATTTCTTTATATTATTTTACTTTGGAATTTTTAAATCTTAATTATTGATGTGCACATTTGGGTTTGTTATTATGTGGTATGCTTTGTTCTGGTGAGATTAATGTGAACCCCTTCAGCATAATTCGTTCATTGTGGGGTCTCATATTCATCAATTATTCATCTGTCCTTTGTAACCAACTATGTTGTATTTTATGTGCAGGATGTGTAAGGCTCTAATGCCAGGGGATGAAGAAAACATGAGTGACGAGGCAATATGGGAAACTCTTCCTGTAAGGATTTAAATAAATTTTTCGTAGAAAAAATAGGCATAAGCTGCAGTGTTTTCTTCTTCTAAATGACCAAAATATCAGTATATTTTTCATGTGCTTTGTTGGGTTCTCTAATGTAGCTAACTACTAAAAAAAATACAAATCAAAGGAATCTTAAGTTGTGTTTGATGTTTTTTTGTTTAAAACAGTTAACACCACAATTTCAGAAACTATTTTTATACAGTAGAAGTGGGGGAAGAAGAGGGAACAGTGCAAGGAAGAACACGAGTAATAGATAACTGAAAACAGAAAACTAAAACAACTTAAAAATATTTTGTTTTTTATTTTATTTAAAAAACTGAAAAGAGTTCTATTTTTTTAAAATAATTTTCAACAACTACTCTTGCTAAACATTTTTTTTATAAAAAAAATAGAAAAAGAGTTTTCAAAAAATAGGAAACAAAGAGTTTCCTACTTAACGTGCTCATGCCTTCAAGGTTCCTTCTTAATGTTGCTCAAGCTTTCAACAGTTTGTCATTGACTATGTGATAATTTATATGGGGGAAAGTGACAGTATTTCTGATTCATCTAAGTATACATGCTACAGTAAAAATGCACCAGGAAAGGATTCAGGAAACTATGTGTGAAAGTTGTGGGTTTTCAAATTATTGTCTGAAGAGTGAAATTGAGGTGAATTTAGCATCAATTCCATCACCGTTTAACCCTGTATTCATGCTCTTCCCTATTAATATTTGATTTTATTGTGCTGTGGAGAAACTGCTATTGCCTTTTTGAAAAACTTCTTATTTGTAGTTGAGTGTTATAAATTGTTGCAGTTATCCTACTTTTTAGCACTCTAAATTTGTTTAGCAGAAAGGGTTTTGTTATGTTTTAGTTTACATGTGGGGATATCTTTGTCATGCCACAAAAATTCAGTGGAGTACTCTAATTGCGACATGCACCAAATAGTTAAGGAATACTAAAATTAGGAAATATTTTCATTGCAATTTATGCTTGAGTCAAGGCGAAATCTTGTAATGTTTGTTATGTCACTTCAATTGTGATCTTTAATTGTCTCTTTTATCATTAAAATATTTTATAACCTGAAATTGCTAAAGCCTTGTTACACTTTTGTTATTGTTTTGGTAGCACTTTTGGGTTGCAATTTCTATGGTGTTCTTCATTGCTGCTACAGTCTTCACACTCCTAAAACTGAGTGGTAACTATTTTTCCTCTAAATGTTGTTATATGCTAGCCCCCTTTACTTATTGTTTATAAATTGTCACTATTATTTTTTTCATCTCATGATATCAATGTTTAATCTCATGATTCCTTTTGGAATTTGTCTTATACTTATTCTGCTGTATATGGCACAGTATGTTTCGTTATTTTCTTCTTCAATGCTTTCCATGGCGATATAGACTCTAGTTATACAAATAAATAATATGGCTTCATTTTTTCTTGTCTAATACAGGTGATGTAGGTGCTCTGGGCTGGTGGGACCTGTTTATTAATTTTGCGTGAGTTTTTTTGTCTTGAGTGCTAACAAATGCATTTTGATAATTAAGTTGGTGTTTGTTAGAATGCTGCTATGAATGTTTTGTATAAGGTTTTATGATCTCTTGTTTTGCAGTATTGCCGAATGCTTTTCTTTCCTTGTATGTACAAAGTGGTCCAATCCTGTAATTCATAGAAATTCAAGAGAAGCCAGTAGTTCATCTTCAACTACTATTAGATATCTTGACTGGAACAGTGGTTTAGTGGTTTCTACAGATGAAAATCTACTCCAGGGGAGAATCTGTAGCGTGCAAGACATAGGGGGGCATTTCATGAAAGTACCACTTATTGTGTTCCAGATTCTTCTCTGTATGCATCTAGAGGTATATGATACTGAATTGTGTGCTTGGTCAGCCTTAGGAATATTTTTCGGAGTTCTGAGCTGTTTTCCATTTCAGGGAACACCTGCTTCTGCTGCATATATACCACTTCCAGTTCTTTTCTCTCCCCTTTTCCTACTTCAAGGAGCTGGAGTACTGTTATCTGGATCTAAATTAGCGGAGAAACTTGTGCTTCTCCTACGAAGTGGAGCTGGTGGAGGAATTTATTTTAGATTTTCTTCAAGAGTTCATGATTGCTTTGGGTTCTTGCATCATGGTTCCAGGTAATTGATTTTCTTTTATTGCTATCATTGTTAGGGAAACATTAGATTAAAACTCTGTTGTTTCTGATTTCATTTTTGTCATTCTGTTCCCCTGAGCTTTATTCTGTTATCACTTAATTCTGAGCTCTTTCCAATTTATAACTAATTTTAACAATCAATGTACTGCACATGTGATACAAAATTCCTTAATCCCCTGCTTTTTCTCAAATTAAACAAATACTTGATTACCACGTCTTATCCCTGAGCTATTTCAGTTAAATTTGGATCAAAGAAGCTTAGTTATATGTTAACAATAAGAAATTCAAAGAGTGATTCTTTAAGCACTTTGAGTCCAAGGTTGTGCAAAGTGATAACAGAAAATTAGTTAAGTAGAGCTGTCACAAGATAAGAACAGCTGTCACATCTGTTATAACAAAACAATAAAAGGATAAAGCTATACTACTGCTGGACATAATAGAAACAGTAAAAAATACAGATAGAGTAAAAATACTCTAATAGGTAGATACAATATTGCATGCGCTGAACCAATAGAAGCAACATATTGTTCTACACTTCCTAATTTGGGACATTTCATGTGGAATTTGCAAACCAACTAGATGTTCTTATTGGTTTGGTTCACAGATTGAATGTATGCCTTTCATCTATTATTATTTTTGCCGAATCCAATATATATTGGGCTCAAATATTTCATAAAGATGCTCTGGTTAGTTCAGTGAACAAACTGAGCATAATATCTCAAACCTCAAGGGAGTAATCTGAATACGTATCATTATTTTTACCACTATTTTGGTAAGAGGTAAGAAATCTAATTTGGAGTCAGTTTTTAAAAGGGAAGCTGTGATCTTGTTGAATTACCATTTGTGTGTACTGTACTGGTACTTCATCTAAATTCTGACAATTGATGCAATCAGATTATTAGGTTGGTGGTCAATTGACGAAGGGAGTCGGGAAGAACAAGCACGAATATACCATGAGGGAGCATCTGGGTAAGCATCATTCATTTTATACAACCTTGGTGTGTACCATCAAAGAATGTTATATGCTGTCTCATACATATTCCCTGCAATGTCTCTTCACAATACACGCGGCTTGCTTTTTTTGAATGTTTAATTTTCAGAAAGATGTCATTTTGGTCTTTCAATGATACGCACATACCCATTTTCTCAATTTCCATTGAAGTATTATTGGTCAGAGTTTGTTCTTGTTTTAATTCATTTTTTTTAAGTTCTGGCATTCATTTTCAGGGTGTATGGAATTCTAATGGAAAGACCAGATTTTTAAAAAGGAATAAATTAAGTGCTCAAGTGATTCAATTAACATAAGGGAATCAAATTGAGCTGATGTTTTATCTTTAAGTACCAAAATAGTAGGTTTCTGTTTGACATTATAGCTTGTTTACAATACAAAAGTACTATATGAAGACATCCTTTTTACCTCTTCTCGTGATTATCAATTTTATTGCTATATGTTCATCTTGTAGTTGTTTCTAATGATCTTTCTACATTTGGCTTCATACTGAAACAGGTACAATACGTTTTGTGGTTATCCTCCTGAGATTGTTAAGAAAATGCCAAGAAAGGAACTTGCTGAGGAGGTGATGACAATTCTGTAGATATAAATTTATAGTGGAGTATATTCAGGTCTACGTTTATAGACGAATATGACCTTGTGTATAATGATTGAAATAATCTGCTTTGGTCTCACTTCCTTATGTTCAATGTTCAATATTAGGCACATAAATTCTCAATAAGTCAGTAACTCTGATTTCCTTCATTTGGAGGCTTATAGTTTTCGAATGACAGGTTTGGAGACTCCAGGCAGCTCTTGGTGAACAGACTGAAATTACAAAATTCAGCCAACAGGAGTATGAAAGACTTCAAAATGTAAAAGCACTAACCTTAAATGAGTAATATAGTTAGTCATGCACTTATGCTGTGTATTTCCCAAAGTTCCTTATATGATGTATGTAAAGGCCATCCACAAGGGCAATGATAAATGGGGTATCATTTGGTTAGAATATTGTTTATGCATGGACCCTGTTCTGACTTCTGATGTTGTAAATCAATGTCTGTTAGTCTATTAAATACAGTGGAACTATGAATAGCCTGTGATCGTAATAATCCAATATACTGTCATTACTATGTCATAAAAGTGGAGCAGCTATTATGTGGTTGTATTAGTCGCACCAATATGATAGCTAAGCTCGCACATTGTTTTGCTTTGGTGACAACAATTATCAATATGGGTTATAGTCCATTCAACTGGTTAAAACGAAGTTTCCAATTGCTATGACATGGTTAAATTAATTGAAGTTTCATTTAACCAATTTTATGTTCATATCGTGTGCAACAGGAGAAAGTGTTATGCAGAATTTGTTTTGAGGGAGAGATTAACGTTGTCTTGCTCCCATGTAGGCATCGCGTCCTTTGCAGGTGAGATCAAATATGTGATGGTCAATGAGACCACTTAATGCATCATTACATTATAGTTTATTTATCTATTATTTTCTTGGTCAAAATAGTTTTGTCCTTATGCTTGATTTCCATGTATTGCAGCACTTGCTCAGAGAAGTGTAAGAAGTGCCCGATTTGCCGTGACTCAATTGCTGAGCGTCTGCCTGTATATGATGTTTAGAGTTAACTTGATCAAGTTTTTGTGTTATGAGACCACAGAGAAAGGGGCTAGAGAACATGTTTTAACAGAGTGAATACTTAGTACAGTTTTGGCGGTGATAATATTCGACGCCAATTTGTTGACTGTCTAATACAACATCAAAAGGCTAGGAAGAAGAATAGAGCATCACACTTTTTAATTTGATTTGTTTTGCCTTCACCCCTTCTGTAATTTGTATATATATACTGTAGCTTTTTACAGGTTTTACAAATTAGTGTGATCCTTGTCGAATTATAGTCTCTTCGGCTCCTTGGTCTGTCAGCGTGTTAAAGCTGACCACCTACCTATTCTTTCCTTTTAAATCATTTTCTAAGCTCAAATTCGTGCCTCAAAACGTTTCAAAATAGAAATAAAGGTAATATGATAACTATTATGAAACAATATATTGATATCTCCAAATGATTGTAACTTTAATTCGCAGAAGCTAAAAGAATTGTAATGATGTAGAAAGTTATATATTTCATCATCAATCTTCTTTTCTTAGTTGCTTCAATCAGAAAAGAAACTTCTTCCTGTTCTGTTTTTGAGAACCAAATTAAAAGTGTGGCTTGGAATTTTTAATAACTTCACAAGAAAACATCTTTGGTTATGGGCATTTTTCTGGATGTAGTAAGTAGTAAGTGAAATACATTGAAGAGTTTTGGATTTGTCTTGAGTAAAAACATTGAGAATCTTATACTCACTATTCGCATAATAGTAATTGATGAATCTTATATTAACAACGAGAGAAACTATAATATCAAAAGCTAATGAAATATTTGAAAAAGAATATAAGTATAATGTTAGATATAATTTAAAATATAAAATTAGAAGAAAATTAATGATTTAAAATGTTATTAAGTTTAGTTTGGAGAAATTTCTCCATAAACGCTTTTAAAAGAAAATAAATTATTTCATAAATTGAAATTAATTAGAGATATATTAATTTGCAATACTTTTTTTATTAGTTTATTCAAAATTTGATTTTTAGTTCTATATAAGTTTATTTTATTTTAATTTAATTTTTCACTTTTGGAAGCCCTCAAGGATATTTGTTTTAAATTTGTCAGTGTTTAAAAATTTAACCTACAGGATCCCATGCAGTGACACAATTTATTTTCTGAGGAGTTATTTGATATGTTAGTCGAACAATTTAAACTTCTACCAACCCATTCCCATTATATTAACATCCTAAAAACATACATTTCACATATTGATAAATTAATATTTTATTTATTTTTATTATATTTTTTAATTTAAAAATATTATTATATTATTATAAATAGTGTCAAATATTTGTTATTTACTGTTGTGTTAACAAAACTTTTCTGTTCCCTATATTATTAACAAATTCCAACTATTTTTTTTCTGTAAAAGAAACTATCACATGAGATTTATTTAAATAAAAAAGTTAATTACAATTTTGAAAACTAAAACCAAGCAAAAAACTAATAGTATATATAATAATAATAATTAAAAAATATGATATGATGAAATAATTAAATATTATAAAATATTAGTTGATGTAAAATATTTAGAAATAAATTTATTTATTGTTTAAATTCAAATATCCGAAGAGATCTTAATAATTGATAGTGAACACATCATAAAATTTTCAGATTCTAATAAAACCAATAACATAATTTATAAATGAGTAATAATAATAATAATTAAAAAAAACATGATAGAATAAAACAATAAAATACTTTAAAAGGACAATTGAAGAAAAAATGTTTAAAATTAAAAATTTTATTTTTTTAAATTCAAATATTAGAGAATAGATATGATATTTTGGTAAGGTTACAAATTATTATTTATTAATCTAAAAAAAATCTAATAAAATCAAAAGCATAATTTGTAAATGAACAATAATAATAACCTATGTAGCATAGACATTGACATGGATATTGATATGACAAACACGGACACTGAAATACGTATAATCTTTAAAATGTAGGACATGAATCTATATATTATATAATTATGAATTATATAAATTGACAATAAAGATTTATGTGCACAAGTATGTTTCATTCTTTTTTTTAGCAGAAACATGTTTTTCATGGCTGGTTCAAAATGATTTATTTTTTATTTTTATAATCATAATAAAAATTTATACAATAACTTTGAGTTTTTAGAAAATTAATAGATTTTTATTTTTTAAAATTTGTTAGACTCGTGCTAGAATTGTTAGAAATATAACAAATATTTTTAAATTGGACACTTCACTGATACGTGTCCTACAAGTGTCATACGAGTATCGGTGTTCGATACGTGTCCAGCACGGACACACCATTAAAGAGGAGTGTTCGAACCTCGTAAATAATAACACTAATTAAAAAAATGATACAATGAAAAAATAAATACTATAAAAGAGTAATTGATGAAAAATATCTAAAAAAAAATTATTATTTGTTAAATTTAAATATTGAAACAAATTTATAATGTTAATAATAAATATATTAAGTTAAAAATAACATGACGTATACATATAACTTCTTTATTTGTTATTTAAAAGTTTTTGAGTATTCAGTACAAAATTGATTAATGTTTATTATTTTACAATAAGATATCAAACTCGTAATGAAGAAAATATTTGAATTTGGGAAAAACTAAATGATGTTTAGAAGTTGAATAAATTGGTTCATTTAATTGAAGAAAAAGAGAAAATTTAAGGAACTTTTGTTTGAAGTATATCCGTTTATGATTTAAATTTCAAATTCAAACCTATTGTTTAAATATGTATTGAAATTAGTAGTCTAAAAAAGCTTTTACGATTAATTTAAACTTCTACTATTATATTATTAACCAATTCCAATTATTTTTTTTAGAAGCAGATGATTTTGCTTATATTTCTTCGTGCATCTCCGCAATATTGTAAAAGACGAAAATGTTATTCTTTTTCATCTTCTTTTAATGTTAGCTCTTTAGTTGTAATTGCTGTTAAAAAAAATCTCTTCACTTATAATTTCTTTTAGTTTTACCTTTTTTACTTTTCATACTTTTTCTGCTTAGAAAAAATCAATGTATTTTAATGAAGATCCTTCTGATCCTTAACAATACAAAAAAAATCAATGTATTTTAATGAAAATCCTTCCGATCCTTAACAATTACTTTCAGATTATACAATTCAAAAAATAATTTTCTAAGTCTAAAAATATTTTTTAATAAAAGAAATAACTTTCAAATTAAATAATTTGAAAAACACTTCTAATCACACATTCTAAAAGTTTTTTTATAAACAAATCTTCTAAATTATTGAATCCAATTTTTTTTCACGTAAAAATGACTTTTAAATTATATAATTTAAAAATTAAAAATATTTTATAAATTACACAATTTAAAAACTTTTTTAATATAAAAAGTATAATCTAAAAAGACAGATTTTAACTTTCGAACTTTTCCATGCGACAAGTTTTAAGATTGGAAAATGAAAATTTTATATTGATGGAAGTGAGAAAAAAAAAACTCTTAGACTTAACTATTGTACAAGTCTTTGTAAGTGTTATGTCATTACCATCTTGAATCAACTATTAATTATCTACCTAGCTTATGGATGAATGGGATATTTAATTTTACAAATTAATGTTCTTATTATTAGGTTTTCTTAAATCTTAAACGAGACTTTTTAACCGGAACAAATTTAACTTAGTAAATTCTTCAATTAGTTTTTAATTATATTTTTAAACAAAAATGTAAAGATTAATTTGTAGCAGTTTTGAAATCATTAAAAATATAATGTGACAATTTTAAGGATTTCAAAAATTCATAACAAAATTGCTTATCTAAGAACTCAATTTAAAAAAAAAATACTACACAAGAGAACTATTAGAAAAATGGAATAATTATGAGACTAATAGACTAATTTAACTTAATTATAGTTCATAAGTTCAAACATAAAATTATAACTTATAAATTATAAAAACGTACTAAAAACTTTTCAAATGATTCTGTTGCATTAATTTACTGCATAAAAACTTCTTTCAATATATAGTTTTTTTTTTATATTTAAACTATATTTTGCCTTTCAAACTTGCAACTCCAAATTGCGGTTCGCAGAAACAGAGAAACCTCTCACTCATAATTTAATCTTAAAATCAGATATTTGGATGAAGGAGTATTTTCAATTTCAAATACGTACACAACTTTCAGTACTATTTCCACATATTTAACAACAAATAAAAAATTTGTTGCAGATATCTCCTTTCTCTTCAGGAACTCATTTTTTTCTATCATAGTTCATTGATTTGGATACCCATTGCCGTGAGCACAGAAAGTTGTTGAATTTGGAGCCATAGTTACTACTTGGACCAAGTACGAGGCCTAAAGCTACCAACTTTGTTTGATTTTCTGAGAGATTTTCGATCAATTTAGTTTTCTTTTGTTGCTGATCCAGATGGTTTCCTGCTAGAACTGCGTTTTGGTTCTTGACTCCTATATTCAGGTACCCATTTGATGGATCTTGTTGAAATTGAAGTTGTGGCACTCATACAGTGATTTTGATTACTAGTTTTAATTGCCAAGGAAATGAAGGGAACTGTAATTCTAGATCCTGCTTAAGCTTTTGTTCTGAAAACTTGTTTGGTTCTTAGTCAAAGTAACACAAGTAGTTGAGCATGGTTGTTTGAGCTGGACTTGCTGAATTTGCAGTGTTCCAGAGGAGAGCTTTCACGTGTTATAGTTGCTATGTGCTATTTTTCTTTTTTGGTTTCTTCTATGCGATGAGGCACACTTCATACTTCTTTGTTGTTGTTGATCCCCCAAACCGAATCATATATATGAGCAAATTTAATGCGTGTCTTTGTATTTGTTTGTCAGGCTTATGAGTTATCTGTAAAATTGAATTGAACTTCTTTGACCAATGAAGATGCTGCTGGTTTTCTAGCTGGAAATAGTTGCCAGAGGTGGTGTTAATGGCATTTTGATCAATGAAAGTATGCATTATTAGTGTTTTTATCGGATATGAGTAGGTCTCCTTCCTTTAAAGTCAAAGAAGAGCTTCTTCCCAGTCTTGATCCTGAGTCTTTAAAGAGATGGATAGTTGGTTTTTGTGCTATTAGGTTTGATCTTGAACAAGGCCAGCTTGTAGAAGTATGTTATCCGCCTGGCTGTCTTACGAATGATGAGGAGCTGGAGATTGCATATAGTTCGTTTCCAGATTCTATTTCACAGCAACAAAACCGCTCAAGCATTCATGATTGTATCTTCTTTTTCCGATTTCGTAGGCACTTCAAATCTCAATCCATCAATGCCACACATCCTGAGATAACTGAAGTTGACAAGGACTTTTCTCCAAAATCCATAGATAAAAATAATGTTGGTAAAGAATTATCCAGTACAAGCAGTGTTAATGTTTCTAAATACATGTATGGTTTTGTCTTTAATAGACAGAGACACGATGAGAGACTAAAGCGAGGAGGGGAGCAGAATTCTGTGGTCATTTTGTCCCATAGTCCTTATTCAAGTGTGTTTATTCCTTTGTTACAAATTATAGGTCCCTTGTATTTTGACATTGGTAAGATAGCACTGGAGCATATTGCTGCTTATGTTTCAGCATGGTCTGCTCCTGTTCCTGGGAAGCTAATGGATCTTCCTGTTGGGAATGAAACGCTTAAAGTAAACTTGCCACCTGCACACAGCTTGCCCATGGAAAATGGATTATCTTTTGAGGAGTCTGCTTCTCCTGTGGCACCTTTACTTCCTAATAATCAGTCTATTCCGCAGGGCCTTTTTCATGATGCAGATATTTTTGGTGCTTTCCGTGGCATTTTATTGCAGCTTTGGTTGTTATGGGAGTTGTTAGTCATTGGTGAACCAATTCTTATCATTGCACCAACCCCTTCCCAGTGTTGTGAGGCCGTTGCCAGTCTTGTGAGTTTGATTGCACCATTACTTTGCAGTGTTGACTTCAGGCCTTATTTTACCATTCATAATCCTGAGTTTTCACACTTGAACTCGATTCGGGAAGGGGAAACCTTTCCCCCGATGGTTTTGGGGGTGACAAATCTTTTCTTCCTTAAGGCTCTCCGTAACATCCCCCACATTGTTTCAGTTGGAAGTCTCCATCCTAGTTCAAATAGGGTTGCCCTTTCAATTAGGTCTTCTACTGGCAGAGTTTCTAGTAGACCTGATGGTGGGCTTCAACAACTCTCCCTACAGAAGTTTTCTCCTTCGAGTTTATTGAATGCAATCAAGCTACGGAAAGATGGTCCTCTTTGTCTCTTGACAGAACATAAAGAAGCCATTTGGACTACATATTCTGCCACAACAAAGCCCGACACCTCTATTTTAAATAGGCTCGTAGATGCTGGCATGTCACCAAGAGTTGAGGAATCAATGTCAGTTGTTAACAATGAGATATTACGGCGACATTTCTTGGAGCTGACAACTAATTTTTTGGCCCCTTTTGGTCCATATTTTAGGATTACAGCTCCATTGGAAGGATCTTCTCCTTATGTTGATCCTCCTTCTTTGCCTCGATATAGTGCTGATGAATTTCTTTCAAGTTTATCAACCAGAGGTCCAGGGAAGTTCATTTTGAAGAGAATGAAGTCTAACTGGCTCAACTTCTACAAGTAATGAATTTTATTTGCAATATTTTTTTTATTATCTTTTTCTACCTACCTCTTAGTATTAATAGTCTTTTACAGAGTGACCTTCCACTAAAATGTTAGTTCCTCAGACTTCACTTATTAGATTTTTGGTCTCTATGGTTCGTATGAATGTTCTTATCAGGCGGTTCCTGAATGGACCCAACTTCATGCCTTGGTTTCAGAGGAGGCGTGCTGTAGCTGAACGGGAACAAGATAGATTGTGGAGGCATGCAAGAATGAAAACTGATATAAGACAGCTTGTATCTAAAATGTCTGAGTTGGAAATTGTGGATTCCTTCAATGTTATAGAGAAACTTTTACATAGAGAATTACAGGTGATAACCTACCCTCTTAGGGTCCTCCAGTTTTGTTTATAACCAACTGTTCCTTTCTTTTGGTACTTTCCCCACATGAATAGACGTCTACATTTATTTTAATTGATATTTTTATTTGCTAAAGAGTAAGTATCTAATCTAATGTATTATGTCACAAGTTTTGGTAGTGTTTTATTAGAACTTGAACCCTTTTTCTACCAGCAACTTATTTGTAGTTTTGGATCCAACGAGGTAAATGATCAAATTGAATATACCAAGACCATTCTCAACACAGAAGTTATGAAAACTAAATATGTCTTATTTTATCTTGGAGATTCCGGGGAAGCAGTCATCCACGACAATGTTTGTTGTTTGTGTCACTTATTTAGTTTGTCAAAAAGAAAATATTATGCATCAAATATTGTTGGAGTTCGAGTATGAGTTTCGACGTTATGTGAAAAAACCTCATGTTTGAGGGAGAGATTGTTAGAGTTCAAGTGAGTTTGGAGTCTAACATTATGTAGAAATAGGCAAGTTAAACATTATATAAGTAAGAAAAATCAACAAACTTATTGTCTTAAGGTTTTTGGATTGTGTTGTCAAATTCAGTTATGCAGTTGACTTGTGGTCCATGTACAAAGATCTCTCCTGTATTTTCCTTAAAAAAACTCAAGAAAACTTACATTTTTTTTTCTTCATAGGTTAGGCACGCCATTACTAGCCTCAAGCACATTATTATTTATTGCATACTGTGGTGCAGGATATTATATGCGTAAAACATAGGATTGTTTTAGCTGTAGATCAAACATACAAAGTGCTTTTATATCTCAATCAAATGCAATTATCAGTTGCAGCAACCTGGAAATGGAGGTATTGATTCTACTGCAACTTATGAGAAACTAATGAGAGATCTTCAAGCAGTTTTCAATGCGCTTACAAAAGACATGCAACAACTCATGCTTTCAAATCCAGAAAGGGCATCCCTTCTCCAACGTATTGTGAATTGAATTGACAGGGCATCCCATCGAAAAAGCTGGGGACATGTATTCTTGGGGTTCTGAAAGACACCCTTGAAGTCATTGCCTCTGTCTGAGGGAACTTCTGTAACCTTTGACACATCAAAGGGTAAGACTTTTTTGCAGACATCCCGAATTCCTTTGTGAGCAAGCAAATCGTTCAATAGAACATTTTTGCTGATTATCACTTTTCTTCAAATAAACAGCTGTGCGGTTACCGCAATTTGATTGATCAAATCCCCTTCAAGAAGCAGACATATGAACTTGGCTCTTGACAAACAAATGGAAAATGATTTATTTGAAACTTGCCAAGTTGTATGTTTTCCTTTGTCGGTGATAATTGTGGCTTCATATTGTTTCAATTATGAACGACCATACTGTAAATTATTCAGTTCATTGTAGCCTTCGGTTATTCACTTCTGTAAATTATTCCACGCTCTCTTCAATTCCCAAACTCTCAAATATATACAATGGATTGTCTCTAAACTTGTCAAGATTCATTTACATGGATGGTATCTTGCACTGGCAGTTTCAAATTGTTATTTGCAAGTTACTTTGCAACATTATTTATTTAGCAACACAATATTGATACAATGATATTAATAATACTGCGGCAAGTATAATGTGCAGAATTTATGTCTGATTAGGCACTTTCTGAGAAATGCTTTGACACTTTTAAAAGCTTATCAAGGTGGAATCTGTCTAACTCTCCCCCTTTGAAAACTTAACCATTGGACATACTTAGACATATTATCAAGTATGAACGTTTCACCATGTACGTCTGAAACAATAAATAGTAATATTAGATCAAATAGAACAAGGACTGTGTAGTAGAAAAAAACTGAGTTGAGTCTAAAGTTGGAAGTTGATGCCTGTGTAATCTGAGAGCACTTTTTCTGTTTTTAATGATTAAAAAACTGACTTTGATTTTATTTTATATTTTAAAGATTGTCCAAAAAATAATGTGAACCAATAAGAGTTTCAGTCCAGTATAGAGTGATAATGATAAGAATGATTTATTATGATGATTATTATCATCATAATTATTAATTATGATTATTATAACATGTGTCAACCATGGCATCTACTTGTCACTTCAATGCTGAATTTGCTACATCCTATTGTAATTATATGGCGTGACTAAGGATTAGGACTCTGATTCATATGTTCATGAAAAGAAAGCTGAAGCTCAGTGGTACATGAAATTTTTAGGATGTGGACACTTTGTCCATCGGTCAAGGTTGGTTGCACCGCATTTAGTTTATGCTTACCATTTTAGGGTCACGAGCTCCAACCAAAATCACAACCCTCTACCAAACGCAACTCAGTGGAACCTACCAATTTTAGAGGGGGAATGGTGCTTCCCTTAGAAGTAAAAAAAAAAAAATTGTTTACCTCACTGGAAATAAAAATGAGTGAAAATCTAAACTTCTAATATATATGCTATTTTACTCAACTAATTTTTTTGTCCTACAGTCCATAATGTTAATAGTTAATTTCATTTGTGATATCATGACTGATATTAGTGGGACAAGTTTTCATACTCAACACAGATCCAGTATGAATTTTCTCTGGATAATATCCACAATGTGAATATAACATGTTTTATTGAAGTAAAGAAGTAAAAGTTTGAACATGAGAATATTAAATATATGTAGAAACTAATTGAAAAAAAATATAAAAAAAACAAAAGGTCGTAGAAACTTTGAACTTAATTGTACGAAATTATAAAACTGTTCAACTGATAACAATGGACGTATTAAATATATACAAGACCAATCTTTTAGAACAGTCTCATAGATAACTAACTGAGCTCCGCCTCTGGAAACAATATGTGGTAAAAGTTTTATTATACCAGAGAAGTGAGATACTTATATGCTAAGTGAGTAGTTATATGGTAACATCAGCAGGTCTTAATCATGAGCAAATGTTTTGTTGCTTGCCCTAAAATTGTGCTCCTTTTAGACGTATCTGAAGGATGTCACTTCTAAGTTACACGCTAAAGGGAAATTACAAACTAAAATCTCTGATTTTTTTTCTATGTGCATCAATTCCCTAATTTGATGTTTATATAAAATTGCAAGATAATTGATAGAACGACAACTTTAATCAAACACATAGAAGATGAAGGAGGATTCTATAAAAATTAAAAATTCCCGTTATGGAAAAGTGGGATAAGGGGAGAATAGTGTTGTAGAAGTTTGGGTTGATATGGTGCAACTTGACGCTGTATTGTACTATTCCCAGCTGCAACTTGAAACTATAGATGATATATTTTGATGTGAAAAGCGTTCACTTTATAAAATGAGTGCGTGGATGTGGATGGTATTGTTCTAGTTCTCATAATGTGAATGAATGAATAGCTCTTTGAGAAAAGGAAACTAACAAATGTGGTTCATATTATCCCACAGCAGACGTTGAAAATTCGCCACGTCTCTTCTTTTCTCTCTTTCAATCAGACAAATACTATAATTCTGTTGGGTGTACTGGCATGTGTCATGTATTTGTGAACCTTCCATTAGGGCAGCATGATATCATATTTTATTTCAATTTCAAAACTCTGGTAAAAACCCTTTTTGATGGAGAATTCTAGGTTGAAACGTATACTCCTGTCTCCTATAATTGTTTTAATATATGCAGTGGTGTCAGATAAACCAACCAAAAACAGTGTTAATTTAATTCAAAAGGGTAATTAAATAGGAACAAGTGACAAGAAAAATTTAGACGTGTTGGAAAATCACAAGTTCTGCTTAAATGATTGAATAACAAGGGAAAAAGAAGCCATACCTTAATGAACTTGTCTTTATGCCCAGAGGTCTATTCATTGGCATGGTCGAGATTCCATTTTATTATGGTTGTATTACGGAAAATTCTACTGGGCCTACTATATACTTATTCAGAAAAATGCAGTTACACATTCAAAAATTTACACCATTTTTATGCTATTTTCATTTTAGATAATTAAAAATCATTCCAACATTCTTTCTTTTTTTCTGCATATGCACACTAAGCAAAAAGATATAAAAAAAATGATTGTAATATTTGTAAGGTGTAAATATATTACACATACTGACTTACATTTTGTGGTCACTGTAACTGAGAAAGAGAGAGAGAGAGAGTTGTTTGTGTAGTAATATGCAAACAGGAAAAAAATTATATGAATGAAGATGACAAATAACACATCCCTTCAATTACAGAGTGTGGTCCTCTTGAAATGGATTGTTTGATACCACTTTACTTCGTATCCTACACACATTATGATTCTTCTCCTTATCCTGCGCACCCCTTCTGCTACTTTGTTCAATAGAGACAAAATCCACACACCAAAAAATGACTTACACACCCATCTACTACCAATTTCACCATTCCCATCCTCCAAAGCTGAACCATAATTGCAAATCCAACCAAGAGCCACCATGTCATCAAGTGGAACCCTTTGGAGCTATGAGGAAGAAAAAGCATTTGAGAATGCCATAGCTATGCATTGGATTGAGGAAGCCTCAAAAGAGCAATGGGAGAAAATTGCTTCAGCAGTTCCCAGCAAGAGCATGGAAGAAGTGAAGCAGCATTACCAGGTTCTAGTAGAGGATGTAAGTGCAATAGAGGCAGGTCACGTACCATTCCCCAACTATGCTTATGAGGAAACCACATCTTCAAATAAGGACTTCCATGGATCTTCCAAGGCCACAAGTTCAGATAAAAGATCAAATTGTAATTATGGAAGTGGTTTTTCTGGATTAGGCCATGACTCCACCACTCACAGTAGTGGCAAAGGAGGCTTGTCAAGGTCATCAGAACAAGAAAGGAGAAAAGGAATTCCCTGGACTGAGGAGGAGCACAGGTACTTTCCAATTACATTTACTATAACTCTTCAACTCTCATAGTAACTAATTCATCTTACTTAATCTATTCCATATATGATTCAGTCAAATTAATTCTATCTGATTCAGTCAAATTAATTCTATCTGATTCAAGCAGAATTCACTCCAGTGAGCTATGTGTACAAATTTGCTTATATGGGAATCCAGTTAAGAGGTAATTAACAAGTTTTCTGGTTGTTTTGTTTTTCAGGTTATTTTTACTTGGTCTAGACAAGTTTGGAAAAGGAGATTGGAGAAGCATTTCAAGGAACTTTGTGATATCTAGGACTCCCACACAAGTGGCAAGCCATGCACAGAAGTACTTCATAAGGTTGAATTCTATGAATAGGGACAGAAGGAGGTCTAGTATCCATGATATAACTAGTGTGAACAATGGAGATGTGGCTAGTAGTCAGGCACCAATTACAGGGCAGCATAGTAGCACAGTTTCTTCAAGTACAATGGGTGTAGGACAATCCCTGAAGCATAGAGTCCAGGGTCATATACCACCTGGTTTAGGCATGTATGGAACACCAGTTGGTCATCCTGTGGCTGCTCCTCCAGGGCATATGGCCTCTGCAGTTGGAACTCCTGTCATGCTTCCTCCTGGACCCCACCCTCATCCCCATCCCCATCCCCACCCCCATGCTCATCCTCATCCACCTTATGTTCTTCCTCTTGCTTACCCAATGGCACCTCCACCAATGCATCAATAACAACCCTTTTTTTGTTACTTGTAGTTAGTTTTTTTTTCTCTTTTTAGTATGGAATTAAAGTCCTTTATGTGGAAAGTCATAAATATTGTGTTTTTAAGTTCTACTCTAGTTTAAGCAAGGAAATTGCTGAATGAATCCAATGGTACTACTACTTACTACTTAGTTTATATGCCAGTATAGAGTTAGTTGATCTTGCCACTGTTCCTGTGAGGTGGTGGATGTAATGCTAAGAATTGCCTTGTGGTGTATACAGTGATAGAAGTGGCTTTAAAATACCAAGGCAAGGACTTGAAGTAAATGAACTTGTCTTTGTTATTAAGCTTCTCAATACCCTTCTTCACCCTCTTTCAGTGACCTACAAATTCTTTAAACAGATTTCTGTAACCTTGAAATTCTTATTTTTGGGCAGTTTTCTTATTATTCAAGTTTTTGGGTGACAAAAGAAAGGGAAAAGGAGAAGGTAGAGACGCAGGAAAATGAATGAGAATGGAACAGTGACTGGGAATTTGTGTTGGCAAAGAGCAAACTGTGATAGTATTGGTAGGAACATGCAATTCACTAACACAGTTCAGAAGTAAATATAAAAACTTCTAATTCGTTATTTAATTAAGCATTTAAGTTCCAATTATTTATTTGTTATTGCTGATAAAAAAAATAAGTATTAAATTTGGGGGTTTTATTTTTAATGTTTCTATTACTAATAATGTATTTTGTATCTTTGCTATGTATTAAAGATATTTTGCTTTATCAGACCATTGAATTATATTTGAAGCACCGTAATTCTTCTGTAAAACAAGCTAATTTTTATTCTGTTTAACTAAGTTAAAAGTTTGCTATATCATATAATTATTTGATAAGGTAATTTGTGTTACTAACTTCTAACATTTTTTATGAAATGTTACTTAGATTGTATTTGAGCTTCTAAGGTATTAACTTGATATTTTTTGCCCATTTATTTTACTTACTCACCACCATTTTATTCAAATTCATCCTATTATGGACCCCTTATACCATCTCTCTCTCTCTCTCATCAAACATCGTTTCTTTGCATATAGTTCATCCAAATTATAACGTAAATCCATTTATATTATCCATTTTCATTAGTCAAAAATATTAAAAACAATAATAGAACTTTAAAATTATCCTAATTTTAAGACTATTTAAAAAAAATTAATTATGTAATTTGTGATATTTATTTAAAGATATATGGTAGCCAAAAATTAAAATTTTAGAACAATAATTAAATGTATTATTTCATATTATCTTTTCTTTTTGTTTTCTTTTTCTTATTTTAGTGCAAATAATTATAAGAAGTATGCTAACTATTATTTATCATTGATCTTGGTACAAAAAGACAATCTTATTAAAACTGGAGACATTTTCAAGATGGTTAGACTAAGTCATTTAGTGAAAGTTTTCTTCGTAGATTAGACTTAAAAAGGTCTTGTTTGTTATGATTTTTTTATGGTGAGGATTATGATAGTTCTAACTTTATCAGAAAAGGTGGAAATATTTCTTAAAAATCTCTTTCTTCTCAAATTTTTTTCTCAACCAAAAAAAGTAGTTCGAACTTCTGAAAAAAAATCTTCTCTCCCCTATTATTTTTTCTCTCTCCATCTAAACATAGATAAGTGTGGAGGAGAGAAATCACATTTATTTTTGTTTGCTTTGAATTTATTATTTATTCTGCTTTTTAATGATTAAACTATTGCAATTGTAGATTAATAGAAAGGCTAATACAGAGCCACTGTGGAAACAACTCAAACATGCAGATTGATATCAACAACTCTTCTACTTCTAATATAACCATGCAATTTATCACTTATTCTAAGCGGATTTCTGGTGTATAATTTAATTAAATATACAAAAAATCTTCACCCAGCAACAGTTCTAACATCACAAACATAACTACATCTGAAGTAGTAAATTTTGAAGAAAAATCCTTCACAGCACAAAATTGATTAAAAGTAAATAAGTGAGTTGACCTTATGAAAAGAATTTAAATTCATAAATATGATTTTCACCCTTCTACAATTACGCGATATTATCGTCCCTAATTCAAGATCTAGAACTTAATCCCTAATTCAAGATCTAGACCTCTTGAGTTCTGTTGTAAGAAAACTATTTATAATACAATTCACAAGAATTTATTTTAATAATTTTTTTAACACATTATAATACAGAGACCAAAAACATATTTAACTAACACGTACAATGTATGTGAATTCATAATAACTCAAACACAATGAATGTATGTGAATTCTGGGGAGGGAGGAATTAATGGCTTTATGTCTACGTCTATGTTTGCTATTACTTCCATTCCATCTCCATCTTCTTGTTCAATGCAAATTAGACAAGGAATCCTGAACTGGAATCCCAAATTATTTCGGACAAGATCCACATATACAGCTTAATAAAGTTCACTTCATCAAATAGGTGTCAAACAAGATAGACAACAATTTGTTTGCTTCCACTGCAGCTGTTCCGAAACAGTATCAAGTTCACAACGACCCAATACAACTTAACACCTAAGATGTCACAACTACCGGAACCTTTGTTTTCCTATTGCACCTGAGATAGGAGAGTGCAAAAGACGAATTGAACCAGATTTCCCATTGTCCCAACCCAAAATTTCAAGCAGAACATTCATTTTCAAGCCCAAACCCAGTTGAAAAATGAAACGTTCAAAGTGAAGGTTATGCTTCTCTAGACAATATGAATCACTGGATGAAGATCTCTTTACTTAGATGGCTATATAAATAACCAAAAATAGAAGGCCTCAAGATTGAAGCATTAACCCAAGTTAAAATAGATCCGGTTATCAACTATACTTCTATTGAAGCCAACAAAACATAGGACGAAAACATAAATGGCAAATATTGGCTATCATACAAACAAGTTCAGAATTTCTAAGATTTTAAACAGACAATGAAAATAAAGGATGAGACCGACCACCACATATATTTCAGTTTTTATCGTTAGTTTTTCAGTTTTTACCATGAGTTTTTTTAGTTGAATCAGAAAATGTTAATTCTCATCATTCCCATTTGGTAACTATCAAAATTCAATGTTCAAATAAGGAACTGGGAAATTTTATCCTCTACACTTGCACTCTCCCTCTTTTTTTGGGATTCATCTCACCCTTCCGCACTTTGCTCGATCAAAGATGTCACTAAGATAGAATATACAAACACCCTGATAACTACTACGCATTTCCTGTGCTTACAAAAATCATCACCTCAGCATAATCACTTTGATTTTTCATGAAGATGGCCGTTCATGAAATAGAACAAGGAACTTTTTCGTCCCCACCTCCACCACATTGGAACCAGAAGTCGGCGTCGTTTCTTAATCTGTTTTCCTACAAAACATTAATAATAATAATAATAATAATAATAATAATCACCAATTTAGAATAGATGCTTCTCTAAAAATATTCAATTCTAAACTCTGCCAGGGCGCACAGTATATTAGTAGAGCAGACAATGAGATACTCCCCCATCCCCACAAGTAAATCCCATCAATGCCCAACTAGTCCAAATATATAAAAAAATAAAACAAGATCCAAAAGAAATAAGGTTGTGAAATTCAATAAATAAACCAAAGAAAGTTCCTTACTTTTTTTTTCAAAACAGTACATCCGCCATTGTGACTCCAAATTCACAAAAATCGGACCCAGGGAAGGCCAAAACTTCATCTGAATTTTGAGGACTTCCAGAACGGTTACCAGGCCAGCTTTGGAAGGGAAACTATTTTCCAGTTCACATCCAGGACTCTCACCCAGTAATACCTGTTCCAGTTGAACCCAAGTAAGAAATCAAAATATATCAAGGAGAAATAAGCTATGATATATCAGTCTCACATGTCACAACCATGCAACAGATTGAATACATCCATTAGAAATTAAGAATGACCAGCCAAATACACCACCCTTCATCCTGAAGGGTGCAATAAAATTAATGAAAGAGGAGGCACAACCCAAACAGGGATATCACTACAGATCATGAAGAAGGGCAAGAGAATTCACCTTGATTACTGCAGTTGCAGAAGATGATATAGATCGAAGATTATAGCTGCAGTAAAATGTATGTAAATCAACTAGAATAGAGCCCAATACAATAAGTATGAAAGGCGTGAACTACATACCCCCCCTCAAGAATAACAAGCAATTTTCCACCAGAGAGGCCATTCAACATATGCGTCATGTGTGCATAGCCAGAGGGAGTAATCTGCATCATTGATGAAAGTTTCATTGTATACCTCATAAAATACTGATTTACTATAGTCAAAATTGGTTAATTTAATTAAGTATATAGAATTTTTTAACCCATCATCAAACAGTAAAACAGGTTAAAGTTTTTTATACGGCAATTTTATGTAATTTATTGCACAGTCCAGCGAGTGATTCTAATCCAGTTAATAAATTCATAAAATTTAAAAAATAAAAAATAAAGATTGTGTTAGTAAAACTCTTACATCGCAACATCCTAGGGGATCACCTCTTGCAGCATCAAATCCAGCAGATACTATGGTAAAATCTGGATTAAACTCAGAAGCTGAAAAGAAACGCAATTCATTATTAATGTTTTAGAGAATATTGTATATTTTAAAAGATACAACCCCGGAGGGTGGGAAGATTAGAATATCATATTCTACAATGCCACTTCTTAAGATACACGAATGCTACAAGCTAATATTATTCTCATTCCTAAGTAACTTTAAAATCCATTCCAGTTACCAACAAGAATCAATCTTCCACAGCAGCATACCAGGCAAATTAGATCATAACCAAAAGCATATTATTGATCACATATAACCTATTAACAAATAGTTCAAATATTGATATAACGCTTACCAAATAGGTTCCAGTACATTAATTATTATTATATTAACATAACTGATACTTGATGTCATCCACCATTTTCCAAGATATTCTAAGAGGCGCTGTTCTGAAATTATTAATCAATCCATATTCCAAAAATCAAATGAAATAAATTCCAATATCACACAATGTATGCTAACCTATAGGAAGAACAACATGCTGAAATGCAAAATTGTAGTCATTGTCACCAACTCCTCCTCGGCTCCATGGAATATTCACACAGTACCCTTCAGCGCCCATACTGCCTACCTGAAAATTTAAATGGATTTAAATGAGGAATTTTATATAGGCATTTTACACCCAAGTAAAAATATGCTGCAACCAAGCGCACAGAACAATACAGAGGCACGCTAAAAAACCACTTGATCAAAAGCACACAGCAATAACATCCATAAAATATCAACATTACTAAAGAAAAGGCACATTCCCAGATGATCTTCAAAAATTTTACAATGGAAAATATGCTGAACTCGATAAAACCAATTCAAATCTATATATCTGCAGGAGCATGACAAAGTCAAAATACTCAGTCTAGATTCTAATTTCATTGAGATTAGCAAAGTTACATCACTCAATGCAATACTTATCTTCATCTATTTTGGTTTATTATTAAAAAACTCTTTACCATGAAAGAAAATATTCCCACTACCAGACCAAAAAGCACCTGGCTAAGTTGGCCAGCAGCATCAGTTTAATTTGAAAATTTGCCGGCAGTCATGTACCTCTTCAGCAGCTCCAGTACCAGGATAAAACTTTCCACCCTCATGTCTATGCAATGATATATACAAGACCTACAGGTAAGAAAAAAACTAGTTAGCACCAGTAAAATCATGAAAAGGTTATTGGCTTAGTGCCTTTAAAAGATCAAAAAAGAAAAAGAGTAAGATTAGCACATAGCTAAATTTCATCCACAAAAGTGGTGGAAAAAGAAAACAGAATTTAATATTAAACAGCTCACCGATTTGTTCTGTTCAAATATTTCTTGTGTTCCATTTCCATGATGAACGTCCTGTAGTAAATTAATAATCATGAAGCTCAATCAACTCTTCATTTAATAACAATTAGGCCCCATTCAAAACGGATTTTGGAAAAACACATAACTTCATAAAGGCATGAGTGGCAACATTACCCAATCTAAAATTAGCACCCTCTTAGCCCCTGCAGCTTGAGCAGCCAATGCTGCCACAGCAGCATTATTGTGAAGGCAGAACCCCATTGCCTGTCTTACACCAGCATGATGACCAGGAGGCCTAACCTGATTTATAGAACAAAAATAAAGTTAATAAGTAATTTATACCTACCTTTAATAGCAACTAATGACGGTAGTTATCAGAGGCAACTCAATGGTTCACACCAAGGCAAATCCATTTTTGGCACGTCCAGAAACAATTGCTGATGCCAGATCAGCACATAATCCAGCGGCCAACCTAGCAGCAAGTGCTGAATGCTGATTGGCATATGTGTCTGGAGTGAAATAACTGCAATCACATAGAGACGTTAATCATAATGAATCCTGTCAACATAGTTCAAAAAGCATTAAGCATCTTTACACTAAAGGATTGAATGGAATCATAAATTATTTATTATTCCAATTACAGGAACAGGGTCCAAGTAATGGTACATGATAGAGGAGATTTCTGCTTAGGGATAAAAATCACCAAAGAGGACCAACTAGAGTACTTGTATTAAAAAAGAGAAATGCTAACAAAGTCTTCTAGCATACTACTATCCACTGAAATTTATTAGGGAACACAATGTTGTGGGTCCCACTTCTTATTTAATGAGTCTCACTCACGATTTTATAGTTGACAAAAAATTTTAAGCAAAAGTACAGAGTGTTAGTTATCACTCTAAAATGACATCAACATCAAAGCAAAAAATAAAGAAACAAAATATGCATTAGAGAGAAACAGAGAGATTAATGCACCTAGAGAGTGATTCAGTTGTAACCTCCACAGACTCAATATGCTCCAAAGAATGAACCTTCAATTCCAATACCGTAAAGGATAAGATTGGGTAAAGATTCAAGAGTTACTTCTTAGATAAACTGATAAAGGAAATGGAGGGGCAAGGAGCCATATATTATGTTTGAATACAAAGTTTATCCATTAATACACCCTATCAAACAATAGTAAGCATATACCATTAACAATTATGTCTAGTAATTGAACAGCATTTGTTTGCAGCCCTAGTGTATCTCACATATTCTTCATTAAAAAAGTAATTGCATGTGCCCATGAACATATTCATTAAAGATCCATTATCTCACACATGTATGTGCCCATGTACATATTCATCAAAGATACATAGAAATCCATTACCAGCATTTGTTTGCAGCCCTAGTCACATATTCTTTGTTAAAAAAGTAAATGTATGTGCCCATGAACATATTCATTAAAGATCCATTACCGTAATAAGTTCTTCTGGTGTGATTTCCCTAGAAGGAATTGAATAGCATTTTCCAGGAAATATGCCTGCATGATGATCAACAACACTATCAAATACAAGAATAAATTGAAATGAAATCAGTGGGAGTACTAAACTGTAAATATTGTTGATCAAGAAAAATGAATGATTGCAGCAAATATTTAGAATAGATAAATACCGGCTCTAGCAAGACTAGCAGCAATGGCTTGAAGACGATCTGGCCTCTCAGGATGTGGAGGTGATTTCTTTTCAACCTACGAATAACCCAAAAAACACCAAACAAAATATTATCACAGAAACAGACACGCATTACGAAGTATAAAAACCACCTGCAATCATCACAATTAAGAGAGTTGAGATAAATAAAAGAGACTATATTTGAGAGTGCTTGATCACTCCCCTCATATGTTCTCATATTTATATATTTATATTGATAGAATTATAATGCGTAGAGGGAAGAGCAAAGATCAAAACTAGAGTCCTAGGTACAAAAATAAATACAGCTCATACGTACAGCATATAGCAGTTTTTCAATACAACTACTTTCTACCTATATTTAATACCTATTTTAACAATAAGACACAATAGTATTGCCAAAATACAATAATAATAATCCTACAGTGCTGAAACTTTTGCACACGGCATTGCAGTCTGTAGACCATAGATTTCAGTACGACAGTTTCCATGATGAAGATTCAGATAATTGTTTAAATAGCAGATGAATAGAATTTTCATTGAAGGGTGCATAATCTTCATTAAGCAAGCAAAATTATTGTCTGATAGGAGTATTTGTCCCAGAAATTGTTTTCCCTCTTACTTCCCCTACTCTTAATCAGATATGGTTTGTGTTGCCTGCCATAGATAAACAAACCCTTGCAATTCTAAGTAGATGATTATGAATAGTGCAGGAATAGACAGAGAACTAAGGAGAGGAAGAGATGCTGCACACCAAATGTGTTGACAACAACGTATTTATCTTATATACAAAGTGATTTGCAGTCCATCAATTACCAAAAGAAAAAATAGAAACTAAGTGGAGGAGCCCTTTCCTGACATTATATGTGCATAATAAGAAATCAATGACGCACTTGTATATAGAACACATTAATAGCATAAATTCAGACACTAGAATCAATGTTTTCTAAGGGCTTGTTTATACCAACGTCTCCATTAGCTTCTTTTAGAAGTGAAAAATAAGAGGAAAAATTAAAATTAACTTCTTCATAAGCTAAAACTAGCTTATACATAGCTAATTAGTAGAAACTCTCTCATTTAGTTTATCTAAACTTTCATTTTTTTAACTCATGCACATACTAATTTTAGCTTACAGAGAAGTTAATTTCATTTTTTTTCTTCTTATTTTTCTCTCCTAGAAGAACTAATGGAGAACCTCGTCCAGACAAACCCTAAAGCTATCAAGATATGAATACAATATACCACTTCAATAGAAAAGGAAGTAGAAACATTTTTCAAAGCAATTCAGAATGATTAAAACTAAAATGGAAGCAGTGTAATCTTGAAACATGTAAAAGCTTACTAGAAACAGATCATATACAAATTTAAAAGATTGTATGTAATATGAGAAGAACATATGAGTGTACTTGAAGTTTTTAACTAAATCGGAAAACAGTAGGCAGCATTAAAAAGGACACAAATAATACTGCACATATAATTAAAAATACATATTAACAGCAATTAAATGTTTTCAAAATATGAAAGTAGATCCTTGGAAAGAAAAAGGCCCTACTTCAACATAGTATCACCGTAAGTTTGCAGTGTCACAACACAAATACATTTGTCTATAACATTCCTAGAGTAGGATGAGCACTGAAAATCCTCTCTTCCAGTTTGACGTATTCAGAACATAAAACATGGAAGCACTGGAGTTTGTTGAAAATAAAATAATTTGTATGCCTTTTTTATTGGATAGTAAACCAAATTGACACGATCTATATGAGCTAGTAGGTTACAAATAAAGCTTAGCATCCATTTTGAAATGGGGTAAAAAAGGAAATAAAATATAAGCTGAACCATACTTCTGCATGCAACAACATTCTCTCATCAAAGCCAATTGCCGTAGAACTATTTGCCACTGATTCCTGTGAGCCAACATCTACAGAGATATAGATCAAACTTAAATAAATTTGGAGCTTAATATCACATTAGACTGGGAAAACTCGTACAACCATATAAAATAATCATATCATAAGAATCAAAATATGGACTTATAAATTAGAATGACAGACTACCACTTCATGCCATTAGGTAAATCTACAGAAACAACCGTTCTAGTTAGAAATATCACCCTTATTGTGAGTTTATAATACTGATACCCAGCCTGTATAAATTTATTTTGTCATAGACACTCCATTCGTACACCAAGCTCCCTAGGACTTTGGGTTTCCTACACACATCTCTATTTTTAAAACCTACGAAAAAGATAAAGAATTAAACTAGAAACTGTAGTGCAGATTTTCATAAACTATAATTTTGTTCTTGAATTAATGTTTTCAATAATACTAACAAAAGGTTATGACTTTAAATTCAATTAGTGTCTTATGTTAATTTTATTTTATGTCTTTCAGCATCCTTTTCTTCACATTACCTTGAACAGGCAGGGCCAGGTATAGCTAAGGGAAACCAACCATATGTTTTCATCTATGATCTATAGGTTCTTCCTATATAAAGGTTTTTTTTAAATATTATAATCAATTCAGTCTTTTCTTAATAACATATATTTTTTGCGAGTGCTATTGATTTAACCCAAGGTTCCCAAAGCTAAATGATTACAAATAATGACAGCAGATGAAGTTTCAAAAGTAATAATAAAACACTTGGCTATGACAGCTTATAATGACCGGCCATAAAGGAAATCATAAACAAAATTGAAAAAGGACAGCTCGACAAGATTCCTTGCCAAATCAACATTATTTATGGTACCAAAGCAACATATAGAGCAAACAACATTTGGATTCAATTATAATCATCACAGACTTATTAGCCAAGTATGCATATACACCTTTCAGTCCTTTTACATCTCCATGGACTTCAATCAGATCCTCGTCTTGAGCTAAAGGAGATGCAAAAAACCCATGGCTGAGGATTTTAGACTCCCTGTGCTCCCCACATATCTGCATGTAGAAGATAACACTAAATTATTCACCAAGACAGAGTGATCCGTAGCATTGATAGGACGACTAGTTTATAGTTTATCATCAAATCAAACACATTCCTACACATCAGAAAGAAACTCATGACAAGGAATGGCATAAGATACAAAAGAAAGGTAAATCGTAAACATACATCGCAACAGTCATAGCAATCCAAGTTAGTCATAGTACAATTTCTGCAGCACCACTTTTTTATTTCAAATTCCACACACTTGGGTAACTGAAACGGCTCCCAATCACTGTCATCCTCGTCATCCTCGTCAAACACGCCATCATTTTGATACATATCCTGAAAGGTCAATTCCTTCTGCAGCCTGGCCCTCTTAGCAGGCTAAACAAACGACAGTCAGTCACACAAAGCACAAGATGTTCAATGTAAAATACACTGTCCTAAGAAGCAATAACAAAAACTTCATAAAAATACTGGTACACAATAGAACAGACACATACAACATCAGGGTCGGTAACTGCATTACTGGCATCAGAAAGCGAGTTGTCGAGTGCAGCAGGAGCAGGAGAAACCTGTTTGTGAAGACTGTTCTCAGCTTCCCCATTTGTTAAACGATTCGTTTCACGAGCTCCACTACCCATTGCAATTTATTCGGAAACCTAGCAGCTACCACATTTCCTTACAGTAAGACAGCGTCACCACCAAAATTACACAACAAAGATAATGGTCCTATGACTTCACAGACAAATTAGTGAAAAAGTACAGTTTTTTTATTTCTTGTTAAAATGGGTCTATAAATAGGAGAAAGAAATTTAACAAGAAAATGAAAAGACAAAACAAAATAAAAAGAGGAGAGAGAGAGAAGTACCTTTGCTATGGAAACGGTTGGGAGTGAGTAGAATTGAAATAGGGGTTTGTGAAGGGTAGGATTGATAAAGAGATCTAAACGGGTAAAAAGATTTTAAAAAAAGGAGAGAGAAAAAGAAAAGAAATGAAACTGAGGGAAGAACAGCACATAGAAAAAGAGGGCGGTAAGTCTTACCAGTAACGGGTTTGGACTTTCGACAGCCTCGCTGTCTCCAAGACTCACTCTTTGTTTCACGATTTGCTCTTAAGAGTGGAATGAAAGGTGAATTTAAATGTTTTTTTTTCTTATCTTTGAAATGTTTTTAACTTGAGTTTGAATTGAGGATGGGAAATGTAAGAAATTTGAGGAGTGAATGTAAGAGAATTTAAGAAAAAAAGTGGGAAGAAAGTGATGTAATTTGATTTAGACTATGTTAAAGTGAATTTTTTAATAAAGTTTATTAAAGTCTTTAAGTATTTTGATTGTTACGAGAGTATTTTGATTTTTTATAAATATGTAAAATGCAAAATTACAAATTTATCATTTATTTTTATACAAAATAATAAACAAATATGATGTATTTTTTTTTTAACTTTGATGTATTAAAATTATGTAAGTTATTTCCGATATAGCTGAATAATTAATTTTTAAAAAAAAATAAGTTACTTGACAAAAAATAATAATTTATGTATAATTTACATTTTTGTTTCATACATTTGGGGTAATATTTAATTTAATATAGTGATTTATAAACACAATCAATTTGGTCCCATGTTTTTTTTAAAAAAAAAAATTGGTTTCTTTGGGTAAGTTTCCTCCAACGAAATTTTAGGGTTTGAAAATTGGGAAAATAAGATTGAGGGAGATGGAGGCGCCACTGCATTAGAATTCTTAATATCAAGGAGAACAACAACATACATGTAGCCCACGGTATTGAAAATATCTTGTTGCTTTTCAGTACAATAAGTGATGGAAAAATTTCATGTTTGAGGAAACAAAAAACAAATGAGATTGACGTATCAAAGTATCTTGTTTGATCTTTCGTTTTGGAGCCAAGGTTCCAAAACATGCTTCCAAGAAAAATAGCTACAGTAGTGATAATAGAAATTTCAGGACAGTGTATTGAGAATTGTGTCAGTAAAACCAATGATGTTTCCACAAGCAAGACATGCATTGGGTGAAGAAGAAAGTTGAGTATTGTGAAGGAAAATAAATGTCTTTCGAATCACAAGATGGAGTATTCAATTCTTTAACAGGTGTCTTCATAATAAAAATCTCAGGACAGTGTATTGAGAATAAAAATCTCAGGACAGTGTATTGAGAATTGTGTCAGCAAGACCAATGATGTTTCCATAAGCAAGACATGCATTGGGTGAAGAAAAAAGTTGAGTACTGTGAAGGAAAATAAAGGTCTTTCGAATCACGAGATGGAGTATTCAATTCTTTAACAGGTGTCCTGAGAATAGAAATCTCAAGACAGTGTATTGAGAATAGAAATCTCAGGACAGTGTATTGAGAATTGTTCCAGTAAGACCAATGATGTTTCCATAAGCAAGACATGCATTGGGTAAAGAAGAAAGTTGAGTACTGTGAAGGAAAATAAAGGTCTTTTGAATCACGAGATGGAGTATTCAATTCTTTAACAAGTGCCAAAGACCATACATAAGCAACCACCATTCTACTTCTGAACTCAAAATAATTCTAATAATAAACAAAACATTATAGCCCTTTTAGACCTTAGCCACACCCCTCCCTTGGTTCCACTAACACAGTCGTCGATGTCTCTGCCTCCCTCTCCTTCAATATTTTTTTTCCAATTTCCAAACCCTAAAACTTTGTTTATTCCACGTGTGCAGACCAATGTCATTGTGCACACGTCATCAACAATTAACACTGTTGGTGGGAATTTAACGAGAGAGAGCAAATTGAATATTTAAAAAAAACCTTGAAACCAAATTGATTTTTTTTTAAAAAAACCATTATATTAAATTGAGTATTTACCCCAAACCAACAAAATAATTATACCTAATATTTACATGTAAAATTACGAATATAAGTAAACAATTGTAAATATATAAATAAATAATTTAAATATTCATAAATTTTAAAATTGTAATTAGAAAATATTTTTGTATTGAATGTAAATAGTATTATTACATTTATAATAATAATAATTTTTTTATTGTAAATAACTATATATATTTATACTAAAATTTTATTTTATTATTAATTTTATTAAATATTATTATTTCATTTTATTCAAATATTTGTGTTAGTTAAATTTATGCAATAGTTAATATTTTTAATTAAGTATAATTTTTGTTAATGAAAAATGTAAAAAAAAAAGTGAAAAATGCATCAAAAGAATAAGAAATCATGCATGGTTCTCTAAAAATAACCATTGTGCCCAAGTGCATGCAAAACAATAAAAAGAGATAAAATTGGAAAAACCACATTGGTAAATCGACTTTCCATCCAAGAAGTTCTCCTTATTTCAAGGGGATATGATATTTACTTTTCATGAGTATATAATTTCTTTATCTTCTGTGTAAAATCATGATCCAAATAAGTGTTTTATACCTTCAAATTCTTGCTCGTGAACAATATATTTATAGAAAATATAATTATAAAAAAGTAATTGAATTATATAAAATTTAAAAAATTAAATGTTTTTATCTAATAATAATTGAGAAAACTGTTAGCCAAAGTTCATTATAATTGTTTTTTTTTTCAATACTAGTTAGAGAAACTCTTTCATCTACACGGATAAGAAAGTGAGAAAAAATTATTAACCATACCAATCAAAATATAACATAAGTAAGTTTAACTAAAAATAATCAATATCAAAATAATGTATCAATCGGAACCGAACGAGACCTAAAAGTTTCGGTATCCAATTCTGGCGATTGACCGACATGTTTAAAATATATTAATATCGGGAGGATATTAACAAACCTAAACCGTACGAAAAAATTAGGTAATAGCCTATTAATCACAATCCAAAATTTAATCTGCCCCAATAATAATAGGTTCATAATAAGCATACAAAATAGTCATAATTTCTAAGAATAAATGTACATTATTATCGCACATTATTTGCATCAAACACTTAATACGGAGTCCTTACTTAAGAGTTGGAACATCTTTTATAAATGTCCTGCCGACCGAGAGCCTACACCGAATACTTACTTAAGCGTTGGACCACCTTTGACAAGTGTCCTCTCGACCGAGAACCTATGAAATGAAAGCTTGACTGGAGTGAAAGAACGAGAACAAGAAAGGGAGAGTAGCTAAACTAGTATGAAAGGTTAAAAAATAAGTGTGAACCAAGCAACCGAACCAAAGTTCAACATACATACAAATTATGTAATTTTATTTCAAAACATAAGATAAAATTTGGTCATCACTTAAAAAAAATTTTCACCAAATCACAAGTAAAAAAAAGTAAAATAAAATGATGATTTTATTCTATTGAAAGTAAGATGTATACAAAAAAATTAACAAATAAAATATAGTCACTGTCGTGTCTAGTCGTGTTAGTATTTTCTTGTATTGTCAAAATATTATTATTAAAAAGGTAAAAGATAGATTGTTTAATTTACTGTTTGTACAATAAACGCATTCACGCAGTGAGAAAATAAAAACTAAAGTGACTAAATTATATATACTAAAAATTGTAATATAGTGGAAGAAAAAAAAATGTAACAAGAAAGGATAACATTATGAAAATAAACACATCAGAGAGAACGTAAATGATGATTATTTTAATGACAAGTATATCGAGGTCATAAATAATAATTTGTCTGTAAAAAATATATCAGAAAATAATTAAATTTCAAGATAGAAAATATGTAAAACTTTGTTGAAAAATTGTTTGGATTATAAATTTGTAATAAATTAAATAAATCAAAGTAAACAAATTGTATGAGTAGAAAAGTGATTTTTTTTTAAAGATTATAATATTCAATTTAGATTGACATTCATGTCCATATACAAATAATTTATATTTATTTTTTATATAGAATAAAATTATTAAGTGAGTTTTCTATTTATTGATTTCTCGCATATTTATAAAATTTCTTATCAATACGAATAGATATTATAAAACAATTAACATTTTAAAATTTTTTAAAATGACATTCACATTTTCTTTTAGGTTAAAAATTCACATTTTTATATTATTAGTTTTAAAATAAATAATCGTATTTCTTATATTTTTAGATCACCATTTTATTAAAAATATAAAAGAGAAAAGTGTCCTGTTAAAAGACTAGACGAAGTGTAATTTTTTTTTAAATATAAGAAAGGTAAATATTTATTTTAAAATATGAATGCAATGTTGGATAATATTAAGAGAAATACGTGTACTTTTTTAATTAATTAACTTATAAAATAATTTAAAATGGATAATTGTTTAGGACAATTTTGAAAGAATTGGATGAGAAAAAGAAAGTGATAGTGATATATCCTATTTTCAATCATTTAAAAATTGCATAATTTTTTAAATAAGGAGACTAAGAAGTTATAGAATTACTAATTAATATTATTATTAAATAATAATTTTTTATTTATTTAATAAAAGGTGATGCAAGCAGAGGGAGATATAGTGAATAGGTTTGGGAGGAAAACACTGGTGAAGTGGATCAAGACTCATAAATTATTTTTTATTTACTTTTTTTTACCCCTTTTAGATATTTTTATAAAAACCCTAACCTTTCCGTTTTTTCTCTTTCAATTCCTACTTGCTTTACAGTTTCAACTGCTTCCTCTGCCAAGGTACTTCTCCTTCTCCACTCTGCTTATTCCAACAACAGCAAAAGTACATGTCTTTTCTTTTTACAATGTGTCTATTAAGTTATAACCATTGTCTTGTGTAAATTTGGTGGTGACTCTGTCTCATAGTAAGAATTGTGATAGTTGTTAGGTTTTCGAAAATTTTGTTCGGATTTTTGCGGTTGAAGACTGCATTGCTAATGGCCTTGAGTAAGGTCTGAAACTGGTTTGCTGCTTAGTTGCTGCTGTATGGATGAAAAACTGTAAGGTACTGGTTATGGGTACTGGACAAAGAATGAATCAGTGACTGAGATTGAATGAGAGAAGATGCAGTAAATGGGTTGATACAGTATCCTTGGAGTGTGCTGAAAATCTTTCAATCTCATTATAACGATTTAGTCTTTGTTAGAAAAAGCTTGATTACTCAATTGATGGTCTACAATACACCGACAACAGTTTAAACACAGTGGAACTGTTTTGTCGCAACAGTTTGGTGACCCTTACATGCGATGGATTGATTGCATTGTGGCTTTTTAATGGGAATTGCATACATCTGTTTATATGATAATATTTTTTCTGACAGACCAGATTTGTCTTTGAGACATTGCTGCTAGTCTTGCTAGAGCTGATATTTATCTATTTGTAAATATTCTCTGCAATCATTCATTCTTCTTGACTATCAATATTTACACCATCAATCCTTTACCATTTTGGAATTGAATTCATTGAGCACACATTGAATGTGTGGAAGTTGCAACTAAATCAATCTTTAGATGTGTTAATCTCTCTCCCTTTCTAAGATGCATACATTGTTTCTTCATTTTTTCCTTTTGATGTTGATGCATTTTTCTAGAATGCTAACACCATTTCCTATTGGTTAAATTTATTGGAAACTACAAAACCTGAGTGAGGCTCATTAAATAAGAAGTGATACCCACAAAAGAGTGTAATTTTGGTGGTGATGTTGTCTTATTCTGATGAATGTTTTAACTTCTAGGTTTTGCAAATAGACTAGTGGGCAGTGGAGCTCTTAAAATGAATTGTGTAAAGAATGGGGAAGCTGAGAACAGTCCTGACAAGGTAGCTTCTCGAGCTCCTGCACACGACAACTTGCTTTCTGGTTATAATGATGCAGTTGCTGACTGTGAAAAGCTATCAGAATCACATCTTGATGAGAGCAAGTTTGATGTGCAATTCAAATTATGGGCTCTTCGAATTCCTTGCCAACATTGCAAGGTTGCCACTCGAATCCTCAATGGGTTGGTACCTTGCTCTACCCATTCCTTCTATCATTTGCTTTTGTTTTTAATTTCTTCTTTATTGATTGTCTAGTTACTTATTCGACAAGCCCCGAGTCAAACCTATCATTGAGGACCCTACCTGTGACAAAAACCGTTACCTTATATTCTCCGACAAAGTTCAGAATGAAGGTGTGTATGAACTTTTGCTTCTATATTCTTGCCACAGAAATTCTTATCTATTACTTGTTTTGAATGTTGTGGGGCAGATTTATCTGATATTCCAAAACAAAAGGTTGATGAGCTCAATGGCTTGTGTAAGATTGAAGTTGTGCCCTATTCGATGACACTAGGGTATTCTTATTGGAGTGCAGGTGAGTGAGTGCAATGTGCTGTTAAACCATACTGCAGAGGTTGCCTTTCATCTTGAAATTTTTTATATTGATGGAGTAGTTGTTTAAAATGCCTCTTTACGCAGGAGTATCATAATTTTGATAAAGAAAATTACATTTTATTCTTATAAAAATATAATAAGTGGAAAAATATAGATATCCTATTATTTAACAAAGTGATATTGCTGTGCTACGTTGGTATTACATTAGTTAGAAACATTTTTTTAATGATTCTTTTATTTCCTATAGTGTGCTTTCCCCCATCCTAAATCATTTACAACTGTACAACTAATTTTGTGTTTGTAGATCACGTGCTGAAGCAGATATTGCCTACTGGAGTGGAGGTGCCTTCATCCTTTGAAACAATAGTTAAGTATTTAGTTGTTTGACCTTTTTAAATGCTACAAATGTAACTTATTTGATTTTTTCATCCCCTCAGTACGCATGCTTTGTTAATTCCTTAATTATGTTTCTGAAGGGAGCAGTGTTCATTTTCTTTCACAATTGAATTTGTTTGATCAGCCACTGATACCAGGTAAACTAACAGCTGTTCTACCTATACAGGTCAAATTGCCCATTTAAACCTACACGATGAATTACTTCCCTACAAAGATGTTATCGCGAAGGTTATTTATGATGTATGTGTGACTACACTAAGGTTTAAGACTTCAAGTCTCAGTTTCAATATATATTTTTTGCACAGTCTTGTTTATTTGTCAGATATGAAGATGCGATGATTGTCTTACTGAATTCTGTTCTTTTAATTGATTTTTGTTTGGAATAGTCAGAATTAGACTGTTGTCTGTTCTGCTATATAACATAACTATTGCTGTGGCATACATGGCTTCATATCACTGCTACTTTTAGGGCAATGTCAGAAGGAGCAGAGAGGAATTTGGACTATAAAGTGCTATATAACAACCTTGCCTACTTGGCAAGGTGTATAATGGCAAAAGGAGGTGACTGAGAGAACAGGGGAGGGAAGGATCTGGGTGAGGTAGGCTAGATTGAAGTGAATGGAGAGGCTTTGGGTGGGTAAGGTTTGGTTATTCTATGCATCTCTAGAATTCCCTTTCTATTTTTTTATTCTCGCACTTTCAGTCTTAACAAAGGGGACTAGCTCTACTTTAAGGAGCTTGGTCTCCCAATCTTCTGCTCTAATTTGAGTTCCTGTTGGATCTATTTGATGCAGCTTCCTCATTTTAGTACTATGTTTCTGGCATGCATATTTCTGTGTTGGTTCATGTATGTTTGAAGCAAAAATGAATGATGTTATTCTACAGACTAAGATATTGCATTGATGTCTGTATTTGTTTCAATAGTACGCTCTTTGCAATTGTTACAAAGATGTCCATTTGAAGATTTGTTCATGAATTTCCATTTAAGCATGTTGTATTATACTTGTTCTTCCTATTAATTATTATGTTTTCACTGTTTATGCAGAAAAATTATCCTAGAATCAAAACTATTGTCAATAAAGTTGGAACCATTACAAATGAATTTCGTGTGCCAGAGTTTGAAATTTTAGCAGGAGACCATAATATGATCACAGAGGTGAAGCAATATGGTGCCACTTTTAGGCTTGATTACAGTTTGGTTTATTGGAATTCGAGATTGGAACATGAACACAAAAGGTTAGTGTTAATGTTCCAAGCTGGGGAGACCATTTGTGACATGTTTGCCGGTATAGGTCCTTTTGCCATTCCTGCAGCACAGAAAGGATGCATAGTCTATGCAAATGATTTAAATCCAGATAGCATTCACTATCTGAGGATTAATGCCAAAATCAATAAGGTTGATGATAGAATTTATGCTTACAACATGGATGCTAGAAAGTTCGTGTCCCAGTTGATGGAAGTGCCAAATACTGAGGTTACATCAGCACACTCATCCGAAGTGCCCATTTTGGATGCTTGTCACACATGCAGGGTACAAGACAATGCTGAATCAAATTCTGAAAATGAGTTGCCAACTGGTAATATCTTTATGGTAAATAACTAAAAGTATCTTAATTATGATATGGAAACATGTTGCGTAGTAGTTAATACTAATATTCCCATTGTAGTTGATACAAAAGACAGTAATAGTGGTTTAGGGGATGTCAAGGGTTCAACCAGGCACACTGCTACATCTGTAATTGCTGGTAAAAGATCTTCTAGTTATCGTGAAGGTATTCCACAAACTGCAGTATCAAATCAGGCTGTCACTAAAAGTAGCTGTTACTTGATCGTCTTCTAGCTTGTAAAAGATTTAAAAGACAACCTTTTTTGTTTAATAGTCCGCATCTTCTAAGGAAACAATTAAAGTATTGATAACAATAATCTTTGTAAGTAAAATTACAGTTGCTTTCATTTGACAGGGGATGTAGATGCTCATGAAACCGGCATCCTTGAAGGTGTTGGGAGAAAAAGAAGCACAAACAAGAGAATGAGAGGCTCTGAAATGTCTGTCACAGAAACTTGGGAACACATTGATCACATAATAATGAACCTGCCTGCATCTGCTGTTCAGTTTCTAGGTACAACATCATTTGATATAATATAGCCTTTTCTTTTTGTACAAATCTTGTAGCCTTGTTCCCTTAGGCGAGACTCTTATTTTTCTCTATGTAAATAGGATTAGGAGTGTTCAAACATGTTCCTTTGCTTAGTAAATGGAAATAGATGGCAAATTGTCTTCCACCCCCTTGGCTGGTGAACAGCTTTACTGTTTTAAGTGGATGTAGATTGATATTTGTTTACATGCATATTTTTACAATCAATTTTAGTGAGAGTTCTTTTTATATTCCCTTTTTTTTGTGTTGGATGGATCCATTGACTATCAGTCTGAGGCTTAACTTAATTCTTTTAATGAGCAAGCTATCATAATCTAAACCAATATTCATTAATGACATTATTTCTTAGCCTTTTGTTTATGCTCTACTATGTGATTGAATAAATGCAGATTCTTTTGCAAGATCTTTTTTTTATACATAATTTATTACCGTTTTAAGATTTATAGACAGATATTGACTTGAGATAATGGCCTGCCAGATGCATTCAGGGGATTAATCCAGAAGAAATATTGGAAAGGATGTTTACCATGGATTCACTGCTATTGCTTCATTAGAGCGAATGAAACTCCGGATACTATCATAGCTGTGAGTTCACTTTGCTACAAGCATTTCATGTTTTCCTCTTTTTTCTATGTCAAGGTTAGAATATCAACGACTTTACTGTTTTGTGGTATTAAAAATCCTCCATCCATCTTAATGGCTTATGTATCTAGATTTTGGTTAGCTACTTGGATATGGACAATAATGATAGAATGTATGTATTTTATCTGTTCAGATAGTTAATTGAACTATATCTTTCAGGTGGCTGAATCTGCTTTAAACGCTCCTATACAAGATTCAAAGTTTCATAGGGTTAGGGACGTGGCTCCAAACAAGGTATGAATAATTCTATATCAGGTTGTTGATCGTTTGGGTAACTGTAACTCATTCCTGTAGTTTGTTTGTAGAACACCAGAACTTGTATAGTTACCTACTTATGGCTTTTGCTTTTTATTTACTGTGCAGGCAATGTTTTGTTTAAGCTTCAGGTTGCCAGGAGGATGCGTTAAAGATGGTCAATAACACGGTCCTTGGTGATGCTGAAGAGAGATAGCTTTGTAGAATACTACCTTAGTTTTCAGGGTTTGACAAGGTGCATTGATGGATTCAGTGCGACGTTCTATCTGACTCAAAAAGCAAGCATAGCGAAATATGACAAATTTTAACAGGAAGGAATAAGCCATATTTATTGGAACTATAGATAGATATTCATTATTCTTGAGATGCATCGTATTACCATACTTAGGGTTTCAAAGCAAAATGTGCCGTTTGGTACTTTCTTTCGAATTATACACATGAGCAGTAATACTATTGTACCATGCATTGTGTGCATTATTCTACCAATATCTACTATACAAATGTATGCAAATATAACAGTTTGCTAAGTTGTATTCATCTAAGAACGTAAATTGATCTAGATCTTGGGGTGTCTTCATCTCATAAGAAATATCTGATAATTTACTTTTAATATTACTTTTTATCAGAAAACCGAAAAAAGGGGGATGGGTACCAGAGTATGCAAATCTTAAATGATATCATGTCCCCTTCTTTCGGCAAAAAGGAATATATATCATTAAATACGACGATGGTATATATATCTGGGTCCCTCATGCACAGTCACTTTGATTACTAATTATGTGTAGAAAATATTTTGGGGAGTCAATTTACTTCGTGATACCCATATTTCGTAATCTGTTACTGATTAGGAAAATCCTTTAGTGAGCTCCAAAAGAAACCTCTGCTTCAATCGTGGATTAGATTTCGAACAAGGTCAAGGGTTTCCTGAAAATGGTGGTTCTGATTGGTTGGTAAGTAAAGTGATAAAAAGAAAGGATAAAAAGGGTTGCAGAACTTAGTGGATTACAATGGACAAGTGGACAAGTTTTTGAGCAGTTTATCTGCTTATTTTGTTTAATATGAAGCTCCAATGCAAATTTGGTGCTTCCTCTGCAAACAATCGTTAATTGGTTGGAAGTTGGAACTGACAAATACTGCGTCACATTGAAAAGAAGTATCATCTCTTAGCCTAACATTAACAAATATATTAAGAGTAAAAATCCTGTGTTATGAAAACTTTTTGTCAAATAGTGTACTATTGCCCTCCCTAGATTTCCGTCAAATGCATGCTTTTGCTTATCAGCTTTCCATTTAGCCAACAAGAATAAACTATGTCTTTTATTTGTAATCAGTTCGTCCAAAAAAATTTGCTACTCAATAAAGTGTACTGATGCACAGTTTTAGCGAAGGAGTTTGTATGCTGTTGTTGTTCAATGTTACATCATAAAGAGTTGTGAAAATATTAACTATTTGTTTTTATTTAATGAAATCTGTTGTTGTATATTGATTCATTCATAACTGTACATTATCATTTTCTATAATTATTATATTGAAAGTCAAATTATTTTAATAATGAATAAGTATAGCATAATGTAATTTCAATTTATTACAATTGTAGACAACTTTTCTAGCTATAATCAAATGAGTTATGGTTGCATCAAGATAAATAGTAATATTACAACAGTCTAAGTGATGTAAAAGCCATTAATGTACAACGAATATGTCTTTATTTGATGACAGGACAAGAGATGTATCTACTTAAGTTAATTAAGGAGTGGTAAATTTTGATTTAGGTAGATTTTAAATTGAAAATGTTAAATTAACAACTTATTATTGAGGAAAGATACTAGTTTATAACTGTGATTTGATTAATATAATTTTAAAATTGTTCCATTTCAATAAAAAAAAATTCTCTTTTCAGTTATAATCTGGTGAAGGAGACAACAATACAGACTGACTCATTCCCCATTTGGCCGTCCCGCATAGAATATACGGGCTGATTTTAGTAGCTCGTCCCGCATAAGGGTTGACCCACGAGCCTGTGAGTAAGCGCGCATAAGAAATACATTTTTTTAAAATTAATAAAAGAATTTAAATAAAATTTTTGAATAAATTTGATTCTTTTTTTTATTTAGATGCATTAGATAACTGATCTCACAATATTATTCTCACGACGCGTGCGTGATAAGATGTAAGTAAAAATTATGGAATGTGAAATGAAGCTGCATGAAAAAAATATGGGAGTGAAAATTTTTTTTCTAGATTTTCAAGTTATGCGGGTCAGCCCGTCGTGCACTTTGTCTGCACGAACTGCGGATTATGCAAGATGGGTAAGCAGGCCAGCATGTTAGACTAGAGAGTCTGTCCCTCCCGCCCTAAGTGAAGGATTGACAATTTTAGATAGAGGCTCTTTGATCATATAACTCATTTTGGAGGAAGGTCTTTATCATAAAAAAAAAAAGCTATGTCCATAATTTTGAAGGTCTTAATCATAAAACAATATTTGGAAAACTAGAATGCTCATGGGAGGTTAACTTTTGACTATTTAATTTTCTAGATTTGGGAAGTGGTGTTGCTCTTTGTAATACAAAATGGAGTCCTTAGACGTACTCTCCTTTTGTTAAAGCAAAAGGATATGCTTATGCATCCTTTACTAAAAAGATACACCCAAAGGATAATAGGATTAAGAGTACACGTAAATTGAAGGTGGAAAGTAATAGAATTGACGACCCTGTCTCTATTCTATTCTAGTCAATTACTAGTCAATGCGTTGTCCACAACCAAAGTGTCTTCTGTGCCCATTTTGCATGACCAACAACACTATACTTCACTACGCTACAGAACACTTATATCAAATAGAAAACTGCTCAAAAAACATAGAGAAAAGCATCTCTTTTTCCTTATTAATGTTATCAAACTTCATTTTGATAAAAGCATCTCTGTCGATAAGTATTCATCTGTTCAACAAAAACCAAAACCACATGCCTTATGGTTAGTCACTTGAGCATCACACCAGAGAGAATGTTGTAAACCTCTTAGAATATTTCTAAACTATAGGAAAGTAGCTCTGTGAATATTCTGAACATAATCACTTCCTAAATTATAAGAAAATAGCTCTGTGATCTGATTATTCTCCATATAACTTTCTTTATGGCAAAGAGAATACTTCTTGATTGCCTTTTCTTTAGAGCATCAGAGCTTGATTCTTTACATTTCTTATAGTTTGAGAATATGGAGATTTTAAAATTTCCAACACGTTTTTTCATTCTGAGAATAAATTGCTATTAAAGATTTCACTTCAGACTTATATACTTCTATCAGAAAGTCAAGATAAGTTCCCTCAAGAATAAAAAAACTTAAACTCTGTTTGTATGACTTGAATTAAGTTTCAATACATTAATCACTTGTTCCAACTCCTTGACTAAATCAACCTAACTTTATACTAAATGAAAAAAATTATTAATTTTAATATTCACATAATTTATTGTATATATTCATATTCATAAAATATTAATGAGAAAAGAAGTTACACATAATGATATTGTCATCCAATGCCAAACTATTATAAATGATGAGTTTAATATTTTTTTTATAATAGTTATCTTAAAAATCACATGTATTTTGTAGGATTTGAGAGTGTGTGCATAAACTCAAAGTTAATGATTTATTTTTCTAATCAATGATTGGATTTTCTCCTCAGAAAGAAAGAGTAAACCTCATAGAATATTGCCCCTCTAAACAGCATTTAATTTATCTAATGGCCCAAATGCCCTGTGATGTGAGTGATTTCGTATGCATGCTTAAGGAGAGCCACTTGATTGGCTTTAACAAAACTCCTTTTAGTCTTGTACTATTATATGATTATGATTACGATGATGAGCTAAGGCTTAACACTAATGCAACACATGCTGGCATTATTACTGAATTAAGGAACGAATCTTTGTTCCATTTTATGTTATTGTAAAAAACTCAAGGATCTAGTCCTTGTTTTACCTTCTCTGTGAAGGCACTGAACCACACGCACTCACAAAGAAACCTCTCCTACTCTATAAATTCCTGACCAAAGACTCATACCTTCCCCTTTCTTTTTCTCCCATTTGTTTGGGTTCTGTTCTGTCACTTTTCTTGAATCTTTGCTAGTTTCAAGGCCAGAATATAGAAAAAAAAAGCCATAAAATGGAACAAGAAAAGGCACCATGTGTTGGGAATTTGGTGGCATTTCTTCTTGTCTTCTTAACCATGGCCTCATGTGGCTCAGGGGTTGGAGTCAACTGGGGAACCATGGCTACTCACAAGCTTCCACCAAGTAAGGTGGTCAAGATGCTTCAAGAAAACGGTGTTAATAAACTGAAGCTGTTTGATGCTGAAGAGTGGATTATGGCAGCTCTGATGGGGACTGATATTGAAGTAATGTTGGCAATACCCAACAACATGTTGGAGGATATGAGTAAGAATCCTCAGGTTGCAGATTCTTGGGTTTATGAAAATGTCACTACTTACATGTACCCTGGTGGACTAAATATCAAGTTAAGTAGTCCTATGAGTATATACAACATTCATGATTGCATTATTTGTGTTTCTTTTCCTCAAACGATAGTCTCTTGCTCTCCAATTTTCCACTATTTGACTCATCCATGCCCCTTTCTCCATTCTTCCATGGCATCTTGCATTTTTTCGGTTTTGTTTATTATATTTTTATTCTTTCATTGGAGATGCTACTGGTCAGTGTTTCATTTTCTTGGTCCAATTTTTTATAGTATCCCAAAATTTTCACGGAAGCCGCTATTACTCAGTTATGTAGCAACTGATTTCACTTTTCAGGAGTTTATCAAACTTCTTCCAATGCATATCATAATCTCTATCTATTTAGCTTATTGAAGTATTAGAATAAGACTAGTGTTCCAAGGAAAGTTGATCAATTAGAAGCATACTACAGTGCCTCAATTAAGGAGTTTAAATGACATTATGTAATGTTCAATATATGAGATTCTTCTGTGTGTATGTTCAAGTCAAATTTTAACACTACTCTGCACTATGCTTGTGATGCAGGTATATTGCAGTGGGTAATGAACCTTTCCTTAAGGAATATAATGGCTCCTATCTACAGACAACCCTGCCCGCTCTTAAGAACATACAAATAGCTCTCAATAGTTGGGGTTTTGGTTCACAAATCAAAGTCACTGTTCCCTTCAATGCTGATGCTTACTACTCCCCAGACTCAAACCAAGTGCCATCAGCTGGTGACTTCAGGCCTGAAGTACGAGACCAGACCATTGAAATAGTCCAATTCTTGTATGCAAACAATGCACCTTTCACTGTCAATATCTACCCTTTCCTCAGTCTCTATGGAAATGATCATTTCCCTTTTGATTTTTCATTTTTTGACGGAAATAACAGGCCTCTTATAGATGGCAATTCAGTTTACACCAATGTGTTTGATGCAAATTTGGACACTCTTCTCTGGGCCTTAGAGAAGTCAGGATTTCCTGATATGGATGTTATAGTTGGAGAAGTTGGATGGCCAACTGATGGTGATAAGAATGCCAATGTCCAGAATGCAAAAAGGTTCAACATGGGTTTGCTTAAGCATGCACTGAGTGGAAATGGTACTCCTAAAAGGAAAGGTATACTTGACATTTATCTATTCAGCCTGATTGATGAGAATGCCAAAAGTATTGCTCCTGGCAACTTTGAGAGGCACTGGGGGATTTTTGAGTTTGATGGCAAACCAAAGTATGAATTGGATTTGGCAGGACTTGAACAGAATAAGGGTCTGGTCCCAGTGGAGGGTGTAAGATACATGGAAAAACGGTGGTGTATCTTGGATCCAGAAGTGAAAGATCTACACTTATTGGCTGTTAGCATTGACTATGCTTGTAGCCAATCAGATTGTACTGCTTTGGGGTATGGTTCTTCTTGTAACACTCTAACTCTCCTAGGGAATGCTTCTTATGCCTTTAATATGTATTATCAAGTAAATAGCCAACAGGACTGGGACTGTGATTTCACTGGTTTGGCTACAGTAACAGATGATGATCCATCAGAAAAGGGTTGTCAGTTCCCAATAATGATCTCTTTTGGCTCTTCTTTACTGCGGCATGGAAGGCTAACAACCATCCTGATGAAAGCTTTCAGTATATATTTATTTGTAATTTTTTTATAGTTTACTCATTAAGCCAAGGAGCACTTCAAGAATGTGCCCCTACAGTTTTTTTACTGTATATTCTTGAAAAAAAAATTGCATTCCTTGTTAGATACATTTGTTTATCTGATTGTAAGATAATTTTGGGCACATTTTAATTAATATTATTTTCATTTTAAAGGATTTGGATTCTCCTGTGCTGTTAACCTCTGTGATATGGTTATATTGAAAAGAAAGAAACATAGGATTTTCTTATCAACTGTTGGATCAATTCTTTTTATTTATCTTCTTAAAAAGAGAAATGGGGTTGGCCATATTCGAGAGAGAAAAAACCTTTTAAAGAATTAAAGAACTTCAATTTGATAAAAAAAATAAGAAAAATTGCTTTTATAAAAGTTGGTTAAAGTGCCTTTTAAAAAAAGTTGCACACCCTAATATCTCTTTTCCGCTTGAACACATTCATATTGGATGATAAAAAATGTTAGCTTAAAAGAACATTTGAAGCAATTTCTACCTATGCAATAAAAACAGTAAATTTTAAGTTTAAAAAAAAGAGTTCAGTTTTACTACCATGTTTTATATCATGTTGGCATAGTTTTTTACATCTGAATTAAATTGAGACAACCAATAACGATAACGATGAGACTCTACTTGTGCCTTTATTTCTGTAACATTACCATATCATGTTATTCAGTTACATGTTCTGCAAATTTGGCTAGCATAAAAAAAATGTAGGCTTAAAGTAACCCTTAAAAGAGTTTGAGCATATGCCATGATTCTGGGTATCTTAGGAAGAATTAGAAACACTTCTTGGTAAATTTTGAGGAGGTTTTATGGGCCAAGTATCACAGTATAAACTTGTTACAGAGTCAAGGGCCAGAAGGATGAAATAGAGAGGCAGGTCTAAGAATTATGGGATAATGGATACTCAAGCCCAGTCATCATTCTTGTTTGAAAACAAAAAAAGGTTCAATCTTTGAGTGCAGAATACCTTAGACACACTGTATCTGAAGAAGGGGTGGCAATGGACTCAGAAAAGGTGCAGGGACTACTCAGATTCACCTGGTGTTTCATGTGCGGTTGCTAAAACAGGTAGCAGAAAACTACAAAGTGAAGTCTGAATTACCTATAGCTTGTGATACTTGGATCCCATTACATTTTTTGGCTTCTAAAGTGCTGGTTAAACATGTGAACAAGTCAAACCGTGATGAATACAGTGAGCACAAAGCCAATAAAAAGAAGTATTTGAAAGATATATTCACCTTTTTGTATTTTGTCTTATTTTTTATGAATCACAAATTCTAAGTTAGATCAAATGTAAAAATAGAAAATATTATTTTTAAGACAATATCTTAAAACCTTACAAAGATAAAATAAAGAGAAAGAGCAAAACAAAGCGAAAAAAAAATACTTGCTAAAGAAACTAAAATTTCCCCAATCTTAACACGCCATAAAATGTGTGGAAATAGGTAAATATAAGATAAGTAAAAAATTATGTATTTTCTTTATTTGTAAAAGGAAATTTGAAAATGAAAGTTTACACGTATATCAATGTAATCAAGATGTAACTCTCTACACACATTCAGGTTAGACATATTTGAACTTAACAAAAGAAAATATACAAAAGTAAAATTTGTGAAAATCAAAAGAATATTGCCCCCAAATTATCTTTAAGCTGGTTATTGGGCCTGCTTAAAGAAGTAGGAAATTTTACAAAAATGGTGCAAATGTGCACCATTTTTTTTTAAATGGATAGATTTGAAAAAACTTACATAAAAAGGTGTTTGAGGAGGACAAGTTCATTCTTATAAAGTTATCATATGCAAAATCACTTCTATTTTGTTTTAAACATTCCGTTGTCAATTCTCTTAACGAAATTTGTTTAAAAAATGTTGTGAAGAAGTTGTGCTTACTAAGCACAACTTTGAGTAATCTACATGTCATTTCAGAACCTACATTTTATTTTTTAATTATTCACATTTAATTAAATAAGTTAAACAATAAAATATTTATAATTTATGCCTCTATAATTTTTTATCCAACTTTTTAAAAGGATTTTTTTTCATTTTAGACTAAATAAAAACAATTGAACTAAAGTTCTTTAGTATAAAATAAATACACAAAAGTCTACACAATCATGCATGACTTTTGTGTATTTTTTTACCCTTAATTCGTCATATTCCTTATGACTTTACTTTAAAAAAAAAATAAACTTAACAACATTTTAAGGTTAATCAAAGTCGTATCCAGTAAGCATGATTTATTCACAACATTTTTTAAATTAAACTTTTGAGGACAAATGATGATTTTAGTGTAAATTTTAAAATGAAAGGGAAGTCATCTTCGTGTATGATGGTTTTAGAATATTGAAGTCATGTTCCTCAATCACGACTTGTCCATTTTTTACTCATTCTAATAATATTGGTGCAAAATTGCACTATTTTGGTTAACATCCCAAAGAAATAATTTGCATATGGAGAATCATGGAAAATTTACCTAAATTGTGTAATTTTTATATCAAATTTACAAAAATAAGTAGTTTTGAAAAATATTACAAAAATGGGTTATTCATATTTCTGGGGCACAACTTCACTATTCTAGAGTCCACATCCAATAAGACAACTTTGACGGAAGCTATTGAGTAACATTAAAGTCGTCATGACTTTTGTTAAAAAAAATTCTAATAAAATCGTTCTCACTGAGCGTGACTTTGATTAACTAAAAAATGTTGTTAATTAACTAAAATCGTCCTAATACATAACGACTTCACCAATAATCGATTTTTCTTGCAAGAGGGAGAGTCATATATATATATAACAACTTCAATATAATTACAAAGTCTTTCGTAGCTAGGACAACTTCTTCTTAATATTACCAACAAAGCAAGAAAAAAAAGTATATATATAAAAAGAAGAATTTTCTATTCGAGCCAATTATTGTGCTTCCTAATACCTTTACAAAATGGCTAATAAGTTCAGGATGTATATAATAAGTAGCAACAGTAATGAAATTACCATACTCCACTATTGCTGCAATGGTATCAGGTTCATCCTAATGAGCACCACAGGGAACTTGTTCCACTCTTCATGGATGTGGAAGTTGTCTCCAATGCTCAGGTCAAGGCAATGGTAGAGATTGAAGACCATCATGGCCAAAAAAATTTAAACCACACAACCAATGCATGTTCAAGATTTGAACATGAGACAGAGTATTACTTAGTTGCTTCCATAAAAGTCCTTGTTGAATGATGATTTTATAAGAATAAAATTGTGTCCCTAAAATACAATTTACTCATTTTTATTATTTTTTTAAAATCATCCGTTCTCTAGTAAATTCGAGATAAAATTACAATTTTTTTTTTATAAAATTCAAGAGAATCATAGTCCATCCTACCAACAATATTAGCTAAATTAAATTTGCACCAAACATAGAGCTCATCTTACTATTGATAACAGCAGAAAGTGCAGTTTCAATCTTTCACTGCTCATTTATTTTTATTACAATTTATATATATACAAGCAAAAAAATATATAATTGTAGAGATCGACGCAATTTAAGAATAAAAAGCACATAAAATTATAGAGGAGATAATTTGAAAAGTGAAAGAAACGTTGAAACGTGAATAGGAGTGGAGGGGGGTAGGGCATCCTAATTAAAAAAAAAAAGAATGGCGTGATAATAGTAAGTAGAGAAGAGAGAAGAGAATCACGAGTAACGGGACAAATATTTGAATTCAAAGAGGCATCACACAGCGCATACAAAACCACCCTGTAACGGCTTCATCTCAATCACTCTCAGACCAACACCAATGGCTTCTCTCACCCCAGGCATTCTCCTCAAAATGCTTCAGGCCATGAACACCAACACCCGCGTCACCGGCGACCACCGTTCCCCGCTCCTCCAGGTCATCGGAATCGTCCCCGCCCTCGCAGGCTCTGACCTCTGGTCCAACCAAGGCTTCTACCTCAACCTCTCCGACTCCCTCAACTCCACCTACGTCCTCCTCTCCCACCCCGACACCGACCTCATCCTCTCCAACCGCCTCCAGCTAGGCCAGTTCGTCCACGTCGACCGTTTCCAATTCGACTCCCCCCTCCCCTCCGTCTCCGCCATCCGCCCCCTCGCCGGCCGCCACCCCTTCCTAGGCACCCCTGAGCCCCTCGTCGCTCGCATCTCCCCCACCACGCGTCACTTTCTCATCCAACCCCTCCCTGACTCCGACCACGACCCGCTCTCCCTCTACCTCTCCAACCCCGACCCCACCCAACCCCGAAATACTAACCCTAGCCCCGAAGAACCTAAACACAAAGAACAGAAACCTAAAGACAAAGAACGCGTCTCCCGAGAGCCTCTCGCGCCTCGCGACAACTTGCCTCCGCAGAGATTCTCCTCCCCGGCCACTGCCAAGAGGTCGCATTCGGCGTCCAGGAACAAGACCGCTTTTGTTGCGGCTGAGCGGGATCCCTCTCCCGCCGGTAAGGGGAAGAGGTCCGCGTCTCCCGTGCCGTCCAAGTGCGTGGTTCCCAGCCTCGTTTCGGCGCGTGAGGATAATCGGAAGGTGTCCAGGGAGCCGGCGATTGTTGTGCCGTCGAGGTACCGGCAGGCTTCTCCGAACGGGAGGAAGCAGCCGTCACCTAGTCCGCGGCGGGCGTCGCTTTCTCCCGGGAGGAGGTTGTCTGGCGGGCTCAAGGTCTCGCCGGTGGTGGTGGACTCCGCCGCAAAGAAGAAGATGGCCACCATTGTCGCCGGGATCTCGAAGGTCTCCGATGCGCTGGTCGGGTCCAAGAGTGCGAGGAAGAATTGGGATGAGCAACCGCCGGCCACTCCTGTTGAACCTGAACACAAAGAAAAGAGTGGTTCTAAGTGTAAGGTTGACGCGCAAGCAATTTTGCGTACTCAGGTAAATGAAATTGAGACGAATCAAATGTAGAAAGTGTTAACTTAGAACGTAATTGCTTGTGATCGAGCTTATGAAGAGGTTAATTGCAATTGTTTTTCTTGTTTTAGGAACAATAAACCTCACTTGGTATATGTTTGGTTTTGACCCTAATACTGATACAATTTTGCAGGCTGCGATGTCAAGGCGTTTGAGTGATGTGAGTGGTCATAAACCGGGTAGCAATTATTCTTCCAGCAATGAGAAAACTAAAGCTTTATCTCCTCAGAGTTGTGTCCTTGGAGACAAATCCAATTTTGCAGCTATGGGTATCACCATTCATGAAAAGAAATGGACCGATGGAAGTGTTCCAATAGATGCTGTGTCTGGGAACCTTGCAAAACTCGGAAAGGTATGGGTTTTGACAGTTTACTACTGCTTTGTCGTTATCATATGATATAATCTAGAATTAAACATAATAAGGAGAAAACTCTAATGCCTTTTGCCACAGCTCTGAGCTTCCATTGGTAACCAGCTAACACTTCTATTGAACTGATTACTTTTCAATACTAATTAGATAACAGTCTTGAAGATATCTAGTTAACTGTCAGATAACTGCACCTAAATTTACTTTAGATAACTGCACCTAAATTTTGTCCCAAGAAGTAACAGATTTTGTACCCTTCTAAAGTAAAATGCAGTGTGGTGACAGTGAGTGGTACGAGAAAAACCAAGGGCAGCAGCAATATTTTGCACATACTAATATATGGAATTATGCTTTTCGCATGTTATAATCTGTTCCACAAGTGTTAGCATCCAGACTACAGGTTTCTTAACATCATTTTTAGTCCACAACAATAGGATATTTTCATCCAACAAAAACAAGCCAAAAGAATAGATAGGTATATTTCTTCATGATAGGAAGGGGCTAGAACAGAGTCAGTTAATTTTTATTTTTTTGATGAAGAGGCTCGGTTGATTTGATATAATAAGTCCAAGTCCCTTTTTATCAACCCAATGCAGGAAGCAATGCAAAGAAAGGTTCTTGCCTCTGCTGCTGCTGCTGAAGCATTAGAGGAGGCCAATGCTACTGAATGTATTATAAGAAATTTAAGGTAACAATTCCACTTTTACCTTAATTTTGTACCTGAAAGAGCCTACAATATTCCAAACTTTTGAATTCTATCGGAAGTTTCAATATTTAAACCTACAATTTAAAATTCTATTTTCTTTTCAAGGATTTCAATTCATATCTTTCCTTTTGCATATATGATGCGTTTGTTTTTGTTCCTCCTTGATGGCTAACATAAATGATGCGTTTGTTTTGTTCCTTCGACCTATCAGCATGTTTTCAGACCTGTGCTCAGTGTGCCAGGCTAGAAATCCTTTGCCAACCATAGACAGATTTTTCACTATCTACGATGATGTTTTGAAATCAACTGCGATGGCTGAAGCCGTTGCGAACAGACTTTATTCAGAGACGCCTGATGACAACAGCATTCCGACAGAACAGTCAAAATCACTCACTCTCTGGGTCGAAGCTGCCTTGGCCACTGATCTACAGATAGTATCCCTTCTTACTGGCACCACCGCTGACCCACCATCAACACTGCAGAAAAGCTTGTCAAAAAGGCACTCTCTGGGTGCAGCTAAGAACCATGTGAAGGTTCCTTCATCACCACCATCCAGTATGAGTGCCAGTGTGTGGACAAGAGGTAGTGGAATGAAAGAGACAGTAGAGCTTGGAGCAAAATTGCTATCTGAAATGCAGATGTGGTTTCTACGGTTTGTTGAGGAGTCCCTTGATGCAGGATTTAAAGTGTTTGGAGAGTGTGCAGCTGATGGGAAAAAAACATTGCCCCTGGATGGTGGCTCCATTGCTGTTGTTTTGTCGCACTTGAAGCGTGTGAATGCATGGCTGGACCGTGTGGTTTCCAAAGGGGATGATTCACTTACAGAGAAGATTGAGAAATTGAAGAGAAAGATCTACGGTTTTGTCATTCAGCATGTAGGAACGACTTTTGACAATTCTGCTTCATCATGAATTTCTGAGTTTATTTCCCATTTAACTTCAAAATCGATAAACGGGAAATGCTTCTTCCCTCATCAGATAAGAATGTTTTCAAATGCTCAGGGAATTATTATTATTATTATTATTATTTATTATTATTATTTCATTGTATTTCAGTGTGGCTGAGATAATGAACTGAAATGTATTTTACAAAAGAATTGAACAGGTCATATAGCTTGATTATTGTTTGTTACATATATTGTTCTCATCAAGAAAGATAACTCATAACTAGAGCATCAAGTTTAATTAGAGACAGTCAAGTTGTGTGTCCTTCTTGATTGGTCGCCTTTCCCACTTATAGTGAGTCTTCATCCCTTCCATTTCCTAGTCTTTATTGTGTATTATGAAGACTTTATTTGCATACCTATCAATCACCATAATTCTCGTATTTTCTTGTTTCCTAATGATAAAGACGAGATCTTCATTAATTTCTTCATTAAATTCTTTTTCTCTGGTTACAAGATTGGTTCATGATTTTACAATTTCTTAGACTCGGACATAAATCAATAAGGTTAATAAGGTTAATAAGCTTTCAAGATCTTATGGGATCGATGATGACCTCACATAATTACATTCAGTTAGAGACCTTGAATACATTCAATTTAAAAATTGTAGAATTAATTGAATTAATACGCTGCATTTAAAAAAAAACACTAATCAAGTAGGTTGGGGGAAGAAAATCAAATTAATAACCTGTTTGAAATTATCTCTCTTCCTCACTTTAGATTTATTGTGATGTGTAAAGTAATAATAATCTATAGTAATAGGAAGAGAGATGCACAAAACAAAAAGTAAAAATGTCTAGAAAATATTGATTTGTCGTGAATACTTTTTAGTTATTGTGAATTTTTTACTCTGATAAACCTCTTTAAAAAAATGTTTCCCCAGATCCACCATTTGTATTGTCTAGACTTGAATATCCTTCTTTTTGTAATCTTTATTACTAAACCTAAAAAAACTACAACAAATAGTGGGATATACATAACTTGAATGACAACATGTCAAGAATAATTGAACTCAATGTGACGTTGTTGTGTCACAACAACCATAAATCTAGTATTTTTCCTTCACCCATCTACAAACTAGTCATATTTTGGTGAATGACAAGTAATGTCATGTTCACCATTGGAACAACAACATAAAACCATCAATGTCTGGATTTATAATTTTGCATATTTTTCTATATTGTATCTTGTGTGGTCCATCAAAGATCATTAAAAAAAGAGATACAAAAGATGAACTTTATTACTCAACTTTTAGGCATCAAAATACCCCCAATGAAGCTCAATATAGGTATGTTTTATAAGCTTATTAACTTAACTAAACTAGTAGTTTGTTTTATTAATTTTATAAATTGGTTTAACTAACAAAAAATTATTGGTAAAACTTTTCAGAATAATTCATTTTAAGATTTTTTTTCAAATCTAATTTAATATTACAAAATTAATTTCTAAGAAGAAATTTGCACCTTAGTATAATTTGAGCTTCTCTGTAATTTGAGTGAGGGTGTATATAGAAGGTAAGATTTTACTTTTCACAAGTGAGAATTGGACCCCTCATGAACTGAATTCCAATAGATTTTTTGTGCCAGAAATGAAAAGGAATGTGAAAATTTGGCTCTCCAATAACCAAATTTTCACTCATACACACATATATATATTAATTTGATTTTACGTGATAGCTTATTAATTTCTTTTATATTTAATTTTTTATTGTAATTAATTTATTTTTACTTGTTACCTATTTCAATTTTATAAAAATAATTAATTATTGTAATATTTGTAGTATTTGTTGGATCATCTTTTATGTAGTTTAAATAAAAAAAATTAACATTATAAATTAAAAAAACTAATATTCCACCACACGATATGCGAAAATTACACGCAATCAAAATCTTAGAAAAGAATTTCAACAGGATAGAAGTTTAAATTGAGAAATAAATAAATATTTGTTTTAAATAAATAAAAATTAAATGCAATTAATACTTATTAGATGAACTCACTTAAATAAAGTGACTTGTCTAAATAAAAACTATATATAATTTAAGAAAATAAAAGTACTAAAATGTTTAATAAAATTTAATTACTTTAAGAAAATATAAATTATAATTAATAATATAGTAAAACTTATTTGCATAATAAAATTAGTTTAGTAATATTCTTTTAAATTATGAAATGGTGTAATGAATTTGATTGAAGTTGTTTTTTCAAGTACTTTCTAAATATGATTTTTAATGACTTTGTTGTGGGAGTGACTATTAGTAAATAAATCTCTCTCTTTTATATAGTCAACTTTTTTATATTTATAAAACGAAATTAGATTTATCACAAATTTCAATGACTACAAACATATAATTTAATAAAAAAGTAATTTTGTCTTCCATTTCTTTTCAAGTTTTTTTTAAACAAATATTTCTCTCTTTTATATTTATCTTTCTAACAAATAATAAAAATTCAATGCATTCGCTTTTTTTCTTTTAATTATTTAATGCCCATTTATTTAAGGACGTATATTTAGCAGTTATATCAATTAAAGCAGTTTTCTAACGTAATATGCTTATTTATTTCTTTGAACAAGACACAATTTGTGGGGTAAACTAAGCTTTATTTTTAAATAACACTTAATAACATGAATATTTCCTAAGTAGTGATTAATTACTTAATGTTTTCTTATTAGATAAATAGAAGTAATAGTTATTTTCACTTATTATATTACTTAAATTATAATTGATAATTAAAATTTAATTTATAATTATTAGTAATTATACATTTTCAAATAACACAATAAATATAGAAATTATTTAAATTATAATTTTTTATTATTATCTAAATGAATTATTTTTAATATCTACTTGCTGGTGGTGCATGACAGGAACAAAACTGACTAAAAATGTTACTTTGTTTTAATAAATTGATGACTGTTAATAGGTTAGTTTACTAGACCCTAATCATCTTATCCCATCTAATAATTATAAAAATTTCATATAATTTATATTTCATTTGCTAAGATTTATAAAAAAAAATGATATAAATGTTTCTACTGCAAAAAAATACTTTTAAAATACAAAATATGTGATAATTAAAAAAGTTAATTTAAAACATTTTAAGATAAATTTACTTTTCTTCGTATTTATTTTAAAGTGTTCAAATTCAAAATTCTACTTCAAAAGTTCATTCCAACCAACTAAATACTTGGGAAACATATTCTTTTATGACAATTAACCTCAATAAAATTCTATTTTAAAAAAGATAAATAGTTAATTATTATTTATATAATCATATCATTATATAAAATATATTTTTTATAGAAGATTTATTTTTTTTAATAAATAAAACAACTATTTATCTAATCAAATATTAACTGTACAATCTTTTCAAGAAGAAATTAATAAATTTTCCATTTAAAAATATTTATTGCATATATACTTTTAAAATAACTCTTATAAAGTTATATATTATTTTAATATAATAAAATATGGATATACACCATGTGTTTCCTTTCCTCCAGTTATATAAATTGAGTTTTATTTGGCAGCTCTGAACAATATGAAGACTTTTAATTATTAATAAAATTAATTTTGATAAATTCATAACAGAAATTATATTGTGAATCAATTAAAAATGATTAGATATAAAATTATAATAGAAGTAAACATATTTTAGTGAAGTTCTGATAAAAAAGATGACATAATATAGCATTCATAAAAATAAAAAATAAAAAAATAATTTAATAATCTTATGAGAATTCAAAGTCCAACATCTCTATCAAAATCTGATTTGATTTAAGGAAAATTGATTTCTACATTATCTTCACTATAAAATCGACCGTTACTATGAGTTTCTAGTATAAGAAACTAGAAGATAAAAGAAAAAAAAATGATTAAATAGTTTGATACAAAGGCAATTTTTACATGTTTAAAAAAAACCGTAACCATCATACTTTAATTAAAAAAAGATTTTTGAATTTATTAGAAAAGATACTTAAAGGAAACGTGTGTTGATCATGTGATGATTCATTGCGGAAGGTTGGTGACACGTGTGTAGATTAGAAGCAGTGTACCACATCCACACGGACCCTACCGCACCCGAAAAAACACGCGCACGGAATCGGGGCCCTATAAAATCCCAAAGAAATGTATGTGTATGTATCTATGTATGGAAGTGGTAATGTTAATCCTATGCGAACAGTCTCAGTCCTAGATACATCATCATCATCATCCATATTTGTTGTTGATCCCCGCCTCTCACCTTCCACCTCCTCAACTCACTGTTTTTTACCTTCTGCGTTATCCTCTTCCTTCGCCACTCTTAAACGCTCCGTTTTCTTCACATTCATCTCAGATCACACCGCCGCAAAACCCTAGAATTTTCTGCTTTTCATTTTTTTTGCGTTTTCGATCTTTGCCCGGCGCTTACTGTGAGTTGGATTGGGAATGGCGGGTGGAGGGAGCAGGAGGGATGAGGCGCCCGTCATAAGCAGCACGAACGTCTTCGCTGCGCTTGGCAGCTTGAAGAAGAAGAAGAAGAAGTCCGACAAGGAGCAGGGTCCGTCCAAGGCCCAAGACCCTCAGAAGAAGGACGTTTTCTGGGCCCCCGCGCCGCTCACTTCTAAGTCCTGGGCTGATGTTGACGACGAGGATGATGACGACTATTACGCCACCACCGCTCCTCTTGAATCCGTTTGGGCTGCTTCGCCTGCTTCCGAGACCGTTACTCAAAACGATGATGCCATTACTGAGGTTTTAATTACTGCCCCGACTTTTCCTTGAAACTCCTTGTAGACTTTTTAAGCTTTTTTTTTCTAATTAATGTTTTTTATTGTTTGTTACTTATCTCTGTCTATAATCCTAGTTAATCCGAATGTTTTTTTTGTTAATAGTTTAGTTACTGGCTTGGATTGTTGTTGTTTGTCTTTAACCTGGCTGTGGATTGTTGTTTGTGCTCGTGTCTATCTATCTACATGTAGATTGATTGCATTTAGTTATTCATTCTTTAAAATAATGTTGATGATTATTTAGTGGTTATTAAGTTGTATTATCCCAATTGCTCGGAGTGTTTTGTGAATCCTGTAGTTTCTGGCACGGATTGTTGTTTGTGTTTGACCAGACTGGATTGGTTGAGTTGCGTGGACACAACTGCTACAACAAAAATTTTGTTTACCTATCTATCTGCATAACTATTTAGAGATAGATGGTTGAGTAATGCTTATACATACATACACACAAACATTGATGAAAATTAATCTGAGTTGAAATGTTTCATTTACTATGAATGTGGCACAGGGGAGTGCAAGGTGCTTCATCAGGGTCCTTGTATTTCTCTGTTACTTTTATTTGAACTTGGTTTGCATGTGGTGTTTAGTATTGGGTGGCTTTATATATTGGGGGAGAAAGATTTGCATGAAAGTTGTTGACTATTGATTGATTTTCTGGAAAGCTGTGTAGCTTTCAAATTTAAGAATGTGTACTTATCTATTTGTCTTGTCTGTGTTGATCATGATTATCCGGTTGTCTAGCTTCTCGATAATAATTAACAATTATTACCTAGTTTTCTTATATTTATATAGATGTATGTTAATTCATATGAGTTCTGTTGATAATTTCATAATTTTTTTAGTTGTCTAGCTTCGTGATAATATTTGGATAGTCTGTCTGTGTGATTTATGTTAACAATTTCATGATTGTGCAATTAACGGCCTTTGTCTTTGTGGGGTTGCTGCTTTGATTATAATGGCACTGCAGTTCTTTATACTTCCCCATGTGTCTGTTCTTTTTTTAGCTGCTGTATATATGATTTGTGTTAACTACTTCATGATTGGGGTTTTGTTTACTTGCAATTAACAGCTTAGTCTATGCCTTTGCTGATTTGATTTACCGGTGCAGTGGATCTATATACTTCCCCATGTGTCTAATTTTGTGCTTTAACTGCTGTATATATGATTTATGTTAATGGTTTCATGATTGGAGTCTTGTTTACTTGCAATTATGAAGTTGTTAACGCAAATCATATGTACCGCAGCTAAAAGCAAGATCAGACACATGGGAATTATAAGGAACCACTTTATATCTTCGTGTGTGTGTGATCTTGTATTACATAAATCATATATACAGAAGCTAAACACAAGATCAGATACATGGAAAAGTATTAAGAACTGTTGCACAACTATAATCAAATCAACAAAGAATGGAGTGTTATTATACTGTTACAGCAACGAAGTTTTTTATACTTTTTCATGTGTTATTTTTTTCTGCCTTCACTTTTAAAGAAATAGGAACTGTCTTCTCGTATTTTTCTTTTTCAGAAGGAAACTATATTTAAATGGTATAAATGTCTAATGATGAACTAAACTCCTGCAAAAAGAGGGAGAACGTATAAAGATGTACATTTTACGACAACAACGGTCAAGCTTAAATATGGACCTTTGTACTCTCTTACTCTCGTGACAAGTAATCATTCATTAGCTATGTCTGGAAATAAGGAACTGAATAAAATTATCTAACATGTAGATGAGCTTACTATTGTTGTTGAAAAATCCTGACTGTTAGCTATTTTTTAAATCAATCAATAAATTAGTCTTCGCTGTAATTCTCTCACTTAAAATGTTATCTCTCCTGATGGTTTCATTGGTTACGTTTCCACTAACTGGTATAGTTGATGAATACTTGAAACCAGGAAATTGAGAGTGAGTCAGAAGGTCTCGATGATGCTGATGATGATGCCGAGGATGAACATGAAAATGACTTAGAAGTGCCAGAAGAAATCGAGCCTGTTCCTCAGAAGCCTGCTGAACCATCAGTGGTTACAAAAGAAGCTGAAAGGCAACTTTCAAAGAAGGAATTAAAGAAAAAGGGGCTTGAAGAACTTGAAGCTGCTTTGGCTGAGCTAGGCCTAGGATACTCGCCAAAGGAACCCTCTAGCCAAGATGATTCCCTTGGTAATGTTAATGTGTTTTTAATTGTATTCATCTATAACAAGTAAAGTAATCCTTAAATATATTAGTTATCTCGGGTAAAACTATGTAGCTAACTGAATCTTCCTTATTTGGAAATTTTTCTGGTCTTCAAAAATTTAGGTGCTGAGAAGAAAGAAGAGGATATCAATGGTTCTGTGGAAAAGAAGGAGAATGCTACTGGGGAAAGCAAAAATGCTAAAAAGAAAAAGAAGAAGGACAAATCTTTAAAGGAACAGAAGGAATCACAAGACCAGCCTGATGGTGTGGAGGCTGGAAATACAACATCTGAAACTCCTGAAACAGAGAAGACTGAGGACAACTCTGCAATTGATGTTAAAGAGAGACTTAAGAAAGTTGCTTCAATGAAGAAGAAAAAATCAAGCAAGGAGATGGATGCTGCCGCACGTGCTGCCGCCAATGAGGCTGCTGCAAGGAGTGCAAAGCTGGCTGCAGCCAAGAAAAAAGAGAAAGGTCACTACAATCAGCAGCCAGTGCGGTAAACAGGCCGTCAAAGTTATTGTATCTTCTCTTTTGGTGTTTAATTTTCCTTTGGTCCTTTCCATTTGCTATCTTTCTATATCATATATGAGCATATGCTCTTTGTTCATTTGCAAATGCAAAATAAACATTGGAGCGGCTTTAGTTAATTTGACTTTGAGTAAGTTTTGTCTAATTTTATCTTTTGTGGGGAAATAGAAGTATTTTATCAGTGTATGTTTTTGTTTTTGTTCTTCCTTGGTCTTATTGCTTTATCTATATCTTTGTTAGCTTAAGATTTCATCCCCTCCGATCAGTGTATGTATGGGTTAAAATGACCATAACCCACACTAAGTTGGGGTGATGGTCAACCATATGATCAGATATTTGAAAGAATTTGATATCAAAAGGTGTTCGTTCAGAAATTCTTGGAACTTAGTCAAGCAAGAACGGGTGGTTCTACAGTCACTATCCAATACTTATTTTTCTTTCCAATTTCAATGCATTTACTTGTTCTCGGATCACCTTTTGATCCAACACCTTTATTTTTAAATGCCAGTGTAAATCCAGGGACTTTGATTATAATAAAATCTTTTCCCATTTTATATTTTGAGTATTTTATCAAGATTATAGTCCGGATATATGGAATATTATTTTTATTTTTAATTATTAAAACTACCAATATTTAATCTTTTTTTATAACAAGTAACTTTGTTTAATTTGTTACCATTTAATAGTTCTAAAAAAAATGTACGGTCAATCTACTTGAAAAGTTCATAAATTCTTTTTTAATGTATTTTATAAAAGAAATTAAATAAAAAAAACTTTTTGCAAGTACAACTTTCCACCAACTACGCCATTACACACTTCTCTTCTTTTATGAAGTTTTTCTCTCCCTTTATCGCACTTTTCTCTTGCACAATATCAATTCCAAAGCAACATATGGTATTGAAAATGATAAAAATATCCTTAAAAAAAAGTTGTAAACTTCCTGATCGGAAAATATTCTGGATTTAAATATCCAGAACACATTTTGAATTCTGGAAATATTTATTCAAAATGCATTTTTAATTTTATGTTTCAGATTTTTTTATTTGGAATATTTTTTTTATTTTTTAATTATTTTTATTATTTTAGATTTTTTAAAAATTGATATGATGCAGGAAGAAATTGTCTTTATTATATTACTTGTTAGTTTAGCCTCGCCCATGTGTCCCAAATATGCAAGCATGGTATGGGACGACCCTCTTAATAAATGTTATAGATATTTTGAATTAAATCTTTAATAAATTTTCTTGATCTAAGGAATATTTATATGATGAGATTATTATTATTTTAGTTCGAAATCTTGATTTTTCAATTGTGTTACTCTCATTATTTTTATGAGGTAATTGTTATGTTGACGAGATAATTGTTATTCTGTAATATTGATTTTTTATCTTTATGTTTTAAGATATGAGATTTTGTAATTAATATAAAAATGATATCGTAATTAATATAAATGAAGATTATATTTTTATTGTTTTGATTGAAAATCTGTTAGATGATGAGGTTGTTATACTTTTTAGAGTTTAGGATTTAAGGTTTACATTATCATTTACACCTACCAATAAACTATCTTTCTAATTATTGATGGGATTGTTCTTGTTATCCAACGTATTTTTCTTAAAAATAATAAAATTATTTGTCATTTTACACTAATCACAATATCATTTTACATCAATCACAATACCTCACATTTTTTAATACCCAAACAATCACATCATTTAGTTAAAATAATTAAAAAAAAAACAAAAAAAAAGAAATAAAAAACTTAAAACTTAATTAAATCTATTATAAATAGAAGATTCAAATCAATCTGTAATAATAAAAAAATCTTAGTTAGAACAAATTATATATAACTTTTAAGTTTTAATTATATTTTTAACAAAAATAAATAAATTGAATTGCTATGTTGACCTCTCTACCAAATGACATTTAACTTTGTTTCTTAAGAAAGAATATGAATACAAATTTCACTATAAAAAAATTACCCTTTAATTTTATTGTTAGAACTTAAAAACAATTGAAAACAAAATTTTTAAAACATTTGTTAGTTAATTATCTAATTAGCATGTGTACACAAAATGTCGAGAAGTTGATCATGTAACAATATCGGTAGGATAAAGAAACAATTTTTTCTTTCAAAACAAAATATCGATAAACCATATCATATAACATCATTAGTAAGGCAACTACATATCGATTAACCAAACAAATGAACTTTCAAATTTAAACTCTTCGTTACACTCAAGCTTGGGGTAAGTGTACTACTAAATTGTAGAATGCTCAAGACATAACCATATTGACGCTCCTCATGAACCTTCTATGGAACAATGCAAAATAATTAACAACATTATTAGGGATCATTACACAATAAACACTCGTAAATTGTTATTAAGAAACATTTGAGCTCCATTTGGGCCCAATTTAATTGTCCCTACCGCCAAAGACACAATATTACCCGTATATATTAGGGATAACAATGCGGGCTGACCCACCCCGCATAGGTATGTCGTGTGTTTGGCCCACCCGTATAAGAGTTGGTCCGCATAAAAAAATACTTTTTTTAAAAAAAATTAATGAAAAAAATAAATATAAATTTTGAATAAATTTAATTTTTTATTTATTTAGATGAATTAGGTAAATGATCTCACAAATTTATTCTCACAACACAATAATTTATTTAGATGAATTAGGTAATAATATATGAGTAAAATTTATGGAATGTAAGAGACTTCCTGGGTTATAGAATCTGGAAGTTAAAACATGTGTTTCACATTGTACAATATTTCATTACACAATCCAAAATACAAATTTGTATTCTATATTGTATAATTTGAAATGGGTAATTTTATAACTTTTTAAAATATGAAGCTTAATGAACAAAATATGGGAGTGCAGACAAAAAAAGATAGATTTTTAAGTTATGCAGGTTTTGCGGGTCAGCCCGCCTCACCCCACACTTGCCCCACACGGGTTGTGGGTTATGCGGGACGAGCCTAAGCGGACCAACGAGTTGAAATAGGTAACCCGACTAGCGTTTTTCCCAGCAAGTCGTCCCGCTTTGTCATTCCTACTATAAATAAGTGAGCATCTTAAGGTAAAAGGTAATACAATTCTAATTCTAAAATAATATCCTTTATTTGGATCTAAGTTGACTTTAATTTTAGAGTATAATTGTAGGTACCATTTGAAAAGATCGAAAACCTAAAAAATTGAAGATCTTGGACCAGAACGAACATCATAAGGAGAGTTCAACCCTATAAAAACAACATAAATTATAACTAGTAAAATAGCACTACTTTAAAAAAAGAAATTTTTATGTTGATTTATCTATCACTGAAAATACCTCTAGTTTATAATTTGTATTAACTAACAAAAGAGGATAACTATTTTTTTAGTCATTCTTAACTTATCCTAAGCTTATCATAAGTATTGTAATAGTATATATTTTTATTATTATTTACCTCTTTAGACTTTAAAACACCCGAAAATAAATAGAATGTGAAATCATAGAGACAAAAAAAGTTAAAATATTTTACATATTATAAAATTATTATATTATTTAAATAATTATCTTTAAGGAATTCACCAACATTCACAGTAGAGTCTTCCGGACACATTCGAAGTGTTTTGTATGAGCTTTCAAGAGTTTGCCTCAAAATCTTGGTGTATAAAGAAAACATCTCACTTTAACTCAATTGAATGACATTCAATACATTTTATTAACTTCTTTATTTGTTGATAAAATAAAAGAATAGCTTGATCTTATTTGAAATTTCGAAATTGGTAACATCTCATATGTAACTTAAATAGCTTGTAAATTTTTTTATTATTAAAATACTTTTAATTAATTAGGTAACTTATAAAACTTATATTAACCTTTATATAATCATTAATTTTCTAACTTATTTACAAGGATTACATTTGACCATCTTTACTATTTATTATAATTAGTTAATATTTACTTTATTGTTATTTAATACTTTAATTTGAGATTTATTCATTTTTGTATTTATAATTTTTATTTTTATATTTTACATTGAAGAAAATGAAATTTATGTTCATCTTCTCTAAATCAAATCATATTTTCTTTTATGTGAATTTATATATGTTTAAATTATTTAATTAATATTTACAACGTTAAGAATGTAATTACAGATATATTTGTTACCCATGAATATGATTTTTCATTTAAAAAATAAAGATAAAAAAGTGAAACCAGATATAGTATGGTCGTAGCCATATATGAGTGCTAGCATTCCTTTGCATGATACTCTAGTAATATTATGTATATGCTTTTGAATGCATATCCTAAAAGATTTTGAATTTTCAATAGCATAAAAAATACTTTTCGCAAAGGCAAAATAAACATGTATCTTCTTTGAACACCAATAAACTAAACACATGGTTATGGTTGAAACATTATTTAATAAGATAAATCTTTCTCATAACTTATAAGTTATTTGTTGGTTCAACATTGAGACGTTGGTAATTAACTTTCAATTAAGACGTGATCAATTCAATTAGGAGTTAGTCAACTTGATCTCAACTTAGAGATAGTTATTAATGTGTGATAGTGTGATATCATTGAGACAATCATGACTATGACATGTTTTTAAATTGACTTATAGTTTTATAAATAATTTGAAAACTAACTTAAAATTTAAAACTGATTTCAAATCAAACTAGATTAGATAAAAAAAAACTAATTTTAAACTAAATTTAAAATAGTAAAAAATAAAATAAAATCCAATTAAGTCAAATAAATTCATCTTTATTGGATATGGAATGATTTTCTAAGAACTCAATAAATACTCCTCTTAAATATTTTGTAATTTTTAAATTTATTAAATTATTTCATTTTATGTATTTCCATTATTTTTCTAAAGTAGCAATCAGTTTTATTATTACGCGATGCAAATCCATACATAGGGAACAAGTGATGCCGATAAGCTATTACACCATATGTAATTTTATTTAATCCAACCTTTAAATTATACATGTAGTACATTACTTTGATTTTGTAGGTTAAGTTTTATATAAAAAAAAATAACAATATTAAGAAAGTGATAACATTACTTACATTTAATATATTTTGATAAGTATATATTATATTGATTTTGTTTAGTAAGAATCATATATCAAATTTTGGATTTATACATATGGTAATGTGGGTTGGTCTCTTCTGCAAAGGTCCGTCCCGTGTTTAGTCTGCTCGTGCAAGAAATGCGGGTTCATTTCACTGGTCCGTGCTAGTTCGTATAAGGAAAATACTTTTAAAAAATAAAATAAAATTTCATTAATTGTAAAAAAACCATTTATCCGGTTGAAAAATCAAAATTTTATGCATGTTTCAATTCATTCAATTAAGATAAAAATATGAATTGAAGTATGAGGATTATTAAAAGGCTTGATTAAAAATAATTAAAGTTTTGTTTTGCATCTCCTTTATATGTATGTAAAAATAATCAAAGTTTTGCTACACAATATTTTAATGAAGATGACTAAATTTTTAAAAAGTATCTTATTAAAATTTCTTCTTTATATTATTTTTGTTAACAAATTATAAATAAAACACTTCAATTAAAACTAAATCTATTGTCACTCTTAATATTAACTCATTTAAATGATTAAAATGAATATTTCATTTTTAGTAATTAAATTCATTTTTTTTTAAATATTTTTATTTATTTATATGAAATTATTGAGTGAAGTATTTTTTTTTAAAAAAATTATTATTATTTTTTTATTTATGCGGGCCAACGAAATAACCTTGCATGTTCCGCTATTGGCTCGTGCGGGCTGCGAATTATGATGCGGGACGAGTCTAAGGAGGTCAGCAAGTTAGATTAGTGAATCCACCCGCACTTTTTGGTAGACCCACATGATCTGCCACACATTGCCATTTTTTTTAATATGATGTATGTGAAAAATAAATTTTAATTGATAAACTATGAGTTAAATGAACGTCTCAATGCTAATCACTTTAAAATCAATTAATTAATTATTTTTGCATTTCTAGTTTTTTTTTATCAGCAATAATAAATAAATAAATATGAATTACTTTAAGGGTGGTTCAACCTTTATACATAATGATAACCTTAATCACACTCAGTAGACATACTCTCAAGTCTGGCTATACAAGACACTCCTAACTTAATCCAAAGAAAGACACTTGACATACTAAGATCTCATAAGATGATCTTAATACAAACCATCGGATCTAAGCACTAATCAGAAAAGGAAAAAATCGCAGACTGTGACTTGGGTGAAACCCAAGATCAAGTCTTTAGTTTGACCAACGTGAAAGCTTCTAGTACATCTACTACTCCCCTTTAAAGACAACCTTATTCCTATGCCTTCAGACCTCATTAATTACTGCAATCCAAATCCCTTCCCAAGCCTCATCCACCGAAGTCGACGCATTGCTCATCCTAATCCAGGAAAAATTTAACAATGGGACATTATGAAACACACCCTGCACACCCAGCCATACACAACAATGATTTCACAATAACCAAACAAATTTGCACTCGAAGAACACATGGAAACTAGTCTCCTCCTCCACCCCGCAGAGACTGCAAATAGAACTTGCAACCGCAATCCTACACCTAACCAATGGGACATTATGAACTTGCATCTCTAGTTTTAGAATCAACAAAATTAGATATTCTCATTATTTATCTTAAAGTCAAGGGCGTAATTTAATTATACAACTCCGTCAATGATAAAAAAACAAAAATATTAACAAAGTTGAATTAACCAGTTAAATTCATATTAATTATTTACTATTTTTTTTATCATAGATGTAAAATATTCAAAACCTTTATTGATGATTAATGTTTGCTAAAAAAAAAAATAACTATTCATCTCATTCTCTAAGTTTTATTTTTTTTTCATCCACGAAGTTAGAATATAAAATTACACGTAAAAACAATTACATATCACTTATCTCGATGATATATTGATAAGTTGTTTTATAATCATGCATAAGTGCAAACTGAACAAAACTAAGAAAATTTGATGTAATCATCGAAGTGTTTTTTAATTTGATAATGATTTGAATGAATCCCTTTCATAAATTTGAAATGATAATGTATTTATTGTTATTTCATTTTACGTTGTGTTTATTTAAATTTAATATTGTTTGACTGCCTGCAATTTAATCAAAGTTTTTGTTAAACACTTTTACCTTCCTTGTTATCTGTTACAAATAGAAAGAGACTTATTAAAAATAAAACAAAAAGTAATTGTTTAAAATGTGACAAACTCTAATATTTATTCGTTAAATAAAATTTGTAATGATATTTGTAAATCTACGTTGTATATTAGTTTAATAAAATTATAATTATTATAAATTTACAATACAATATTTATAAGAACATAATAAAATTTAAAAAATATAAACTACAGGTGCAGCTTATGTTTCTGCTTTAAAATTAATCTATTTAATATGAGCAATTATTGGAACAATACCAATTGTATTTTTCGTACAAAATTAGATTTTGTGGTGATAGAGGGAAAAAATGAAGAGAAAAAGAGTGTTATGACATTAATTATATTTATTTATTAGTTACAAAAGCACAGAGAAGGAAAGTGTTTTTCATTTAATTGTTTGAGTGTATAAATTAATTGTAAGGAGGTGGAGGAGTGATAGCGAATAAGAAATGGACACGTCATATTGATCAGTGTGAGACGGTGCGTTGTGTCCAGGCCTATTCTTGCTGCCCTCTTTCTCTCGTAATTTCTGGCACTCTACATCGATCTCTTGCGTTGCGACGATTCCATTTCCACTCTCTGATTTCTGCAAACCTAACCCTTCCCTTCTCCATCGGAACTCCAATCCAAACCTCACATTGGATGAACAAATCGCCGTAGTTAGGGTTCCATTCGATCCAACCAAAATTGAATGTAATCCACACCTCTCTTAAGTCTCAGAGCTGGGGGCGAATAACTCTCGGCCTCTCGGAAGCCCGGCGGCGGCGGCGGCACCTTCATCGTCGCAGCAGGGACTCTGGTTCTTCCTCCGCTTCCACAATGCGCCGCGTGTCCACACCCTTGCTTATCTGCCCCAGGTCGAATCCGTGAGCCGTTACGCATCCGATCTCAATCGCCCTGTCCAGCTTCGTCCGCCGCCCGTCATGGAAAACGCAGCTGCCGCTTCCGCCGCAGTTAGTTCTGCTCCTCCGCCGCTCGAAGAGCCTGAGTACTTGGCGCGCTACATGGTCGTCAAGCACTCCTGGCGCGGGCGCTACAAGCGGATACTCTGCATTTCCACCGTTTCCGTTCTAACTCTCGATCCTTCCACGCTCTCTGTCACCAACTCCTACGATGTAGCGACGGATTTCGAGGGTGCCGCGCCTATTCTCGGCCGCGATGAGAATTCGAATGAGTTCAATCTCAGCGTGAGGACCGATGGACGCGGAAAATTCAAATCCATGAAGTTCTCGTCGCGGTACAGGGCGAGTATTTTGACGGAGTTGCATCGGATACGCTGGAATCGGTTGGCGCCGGTGGCTGAGTTCCCGGTGCTTCATCTTCGGCGACGAGCGTCTCAGTGGGTTCCTTTTGTAAGTCAGGCCGCTCCACCATTGCTTTTTTTTTTTTGTTGTGATCGAATTTATGTTTTTGATGATTGATTTTCTGTGAACTTCATCTGGCATGTAAGTAAAGACTGTGGACATTTATGCATTTTGATCGTGGGATTCATGCTTGCATTACGATGGTTAAGTGTGTGTGGCGCTGTTTATTAGTTGTTGTGCTCTGTTCATAATTTGTTGTGCGTGATGAATTGTGTGTATGCGCATTTGTGTCTTTCTTTTGTCTCATGCTGATCAAGAGAAAATAAGTGTGTGAAGTTTGTTTCGATAGGGAGTTTTTAAAGAGGTATTTAACTTTTAATTGACCTGAGAAAAATACAAAAAAGAAGAAGAATGAATTTGAGAGATTGAGTTTCCCTCTCTTAGGATATCAGATACAATGTATGAGTGGGAAGAGAAGAGAATAAGAAAAGACATATCTAGGAATTAGATACAGCTCAAAGCACACAGCAACTTTTCAATAAATTTCATTTAAGACAACGTATTCTAACGAGTTGACTTTAAAATACCACTCATATGACACTTTTTAAAGCGGGGAAGGATATAGTAATGTAATCTTACACATTTACCATTTGTTATGCACGGGCATGTAATAAAGATGATTGATATTTCATGGACGTTTGAGATTCCTTATTTTACCTCGCTTTAGAAAAGATGAATCCCATAAAAAAGGTTAAACTATTTATTTGGTCCTTGTAATCCCCATTTTAAGTTTTTAATCCATATACAAGAAAATTGCAAGTTTTTGTCCCTGCATGTGCATAAAAGTTGAGGTTTGGTCCTTATTGCTAGGATCAGAGAAAACTTCCTGGTCATGTAAAACCACTAAAAGACTTTTTGCAGTGATAAATCACCGCACAAAATCATTGCAGAGATTAAAACTTGTAGTTTTCTTGCACAGGAACTAAAACTTAAAAGTGAGAACAGCTATAGGGATAAAGTAAATTGTTTAACCCGTAAACATTTTATTTATTGGATGTCAAAACCCACGAATTTTGAAATGATGAAAATTCTACACGGGATTTTTTTCAAGCGAAATGAAGGGATTTCAAATAATACCTAAAACAACAGAATTTAGAAATTTCTTTTTTCTCTTCTATGGTTTTACCACAGACTCACCCATAAAGTTCTGTCTCTCTTGCATCTCTCTTTCTTTCTCTCCCACACCTATTTTCCCTATCCAATAGCAATATAACATACAAGTTTACAATGGTTGTGTTAATGGTAAAACTTATCAATATTTCCTTTTTTTACCTTCTTAAACTGTATTTCCATAGACTGTGTTGAAATTATAATACCAAGTACTTAATATTTAGTTAGAAAGTCACATTAATTGTGATCACCCCAAGGACGGACAGGGCTACCTACAGAAGGGCTAACCAGAAAGGCCGAGTTAACTGTTGTAGAGTGCTGCCACCGTGATGGGGCTCTTGGGCAATTGAGATCCTATCTCAATTAGAGATATCAAAGTAGTGCTTATAGGGCTTGGGCACTTCATAAGTTTCTGGGGTTCAATTAGACCTTAAACTCCAATTCCAAGATATTTGATTTTGTAGTTATTGGTTACGTATGGAAAAAAAAGTATAATTAATCATTTAATTGAAGCAATTTATAACAATGAAATCCTTAATTGAAACACTACCTTAATATTTTATATTGTGGAGATTATTTTATTTTTATTCTTTTTAAATCTTTGTTTAACAAAACTGTTGCCTAATTGTGTGATCAACTTAGTTGTGCAAAAAAAGAGGGTGGTGAGTAGCTAAACTTATTATCTTGTATGACTGGTGGCTTTCACAGAAATTGAAAGTAACCTATGTTGGTGTTGAGCTTATTGATACAAATTCGGGTGATCTTCGCTGGTGCTTGGATTTTAGAGACATGGATTCACCTGCAATTATTCTTCTCTCTTGTCCTTTTGGGAAGAAAAACATTGATCAAGGTAGCGGATTTGTTCTTTGCCCCTTATATGGAAGAAAGTCTAAAGCTTTTCAAGCTGCTTCTGGTTGCACAACATCAGCTATTATCTCAAATTTGGTATGGGTGGCTTTGTCTAAGCTTAAATAGTTATTCTGCTTGATATTGGTACTTTAAATTAGCTTGCCTTTTGGAACTTAAACAAAGCAGCATTTGTAAAGTTGCTTTAGTTATGCTTTCTAGATAACAAAGGATTATTGTACTTCCTGTTTTAATATCAACTGTAATAACAGTGCATAAATTTTATTGCAGACAAAAGCTGCCAAATCCACGGTTGGGCTGTCCTTGTCTGTGGAGAGTTCTCAAAATCTCTCTGTTTCTGAATATATAAAACAACGGGGTAACTAGTCATTACCTTGTTTCTGTTACTTTCACTTTCAAGTTCGTTGTTTATCTGCTGTGAATTTATTGAACAAATAAATGTAATTCAGAGAAGGAGGCAGTTGGAGCAGAAGATACCCCATTGGGGGGTTGGTCTGTAACAAGGTTGCGTTCTGCTGCCCATGGAACTCTAAATGTTCCAGGGTTGAGCTTAGGAGTTGGCCCTAAAGGAGGACTAGGGGAGCATGGTGATTCTGTATCTCGTCAGCTCATTCTTACAAAGGTTTCACTCGTTGAAAGGCGCCCGGAGAATTATGAAGTAAGTGACGTATTAAGTCAACTTGTGAATATGATGTTGCATTTGTAGATGCAAATCTATTATTATATTACAGGCATTGATACATGCTTATGTAATTTCTTGCATGTGACATTAGGCATTGATAAATGATTGTTTCCTAAAATATTGTTTCAAATAATTCTTGAATGACATGATTACAGTTGAAGGTTTTGCTTTGTACTATGGGTCTTTGGAGTTTTTGACCACCCTGATTTATGTCTTGTTTTCTATAAACCCACATATTCAGGGTACATTTGGATAAACTTTGAAATAAAGTGCTTTTATTTTATAACTATTTTCTTCTGAGAAAAGTGTTTGAATTTCTTTATATTTTCCGGAAAATTATTCAGTAGTTGTGTGTATGCATATTTGAAACATTCCTCTTAGTTAGAAAAAACATTTTTTTACAAAGAAAAAAAAATGCAGTCTCAACTTGTTCTGGTAACAGCAAGCAAACAGTATCATTGTTGGAGGTAAAACAGATATTAAAGAGGATATATTAAGCTTGAACGGTGCATGCATCTTCAATGAATGTGTATTTGTTTCTTTATCAATAGTTTCATGTTGGGTTATGTCAAATGTTGAGAATTTTTACTAGATGTTTGCAGGCTGTTACTGTTCGTCCATTATCTTCAGTAAGTGCTCTTGTTCGGTTTGCTGAAGAGCCCCAGATGTTTGCAATTGAATTTAGTGATGGATGCCCCATCCATGTAAGCTTTTGTTGTGCTATTCTAGTTTGTGATTTATTATGCTATTTTTTTTCTCATGCATATTGTGTGAATTGTAGGTTTATGCAAGCACATCTCGTGATAGCTTACTTGCAGCAGTTCGTGATGCTTTGCAAACTGAAGTAGGTAGATGTGTCTCATCTTGGTTGGCAACTGTTGTATGATTGCATGTTTGATACCCTATAATACTTGTGTTATATCATAATATCAATGTTGACCTGTTCCTGATGAGTTAATCTTATTTTAAAAATGAAATATTGTGGAATGGAGTGTCCTAGTGTATCTTTGATTTCAGCTGGTGTTCTTTTACAGGGTCAATGTGCCATACCTGTATTGCCAAGACTGACAATGCCTGGTCATCGTATTGATCCTCCCTGTGGGAGAGTGTTTTTGCTACATGGTCAACAAAAGCCTGTTACTGATGCAGAAAGTGCATCAATTCATTTGAAGCATTTGGCAGCTGCAGCCAAAGATGCCGTTGCTGAAGGTGGTTCTATTCCTGGATCAAGGGCTAAACTATGGCGTAGAATAAGAGAGTTCAATGCCTGTATACCTTATAGTGGTGTACTTCCAAATATTGAAGTACCAGAGGTTACTTTGATGGCCTTGATCACTATGCTTCCTGCTGCCCCAAATCTTCCTCCAGAATCTCCTCCGTTGCCACCCCCTTCACCAAAAGCTGCAGCAACTGTGATGGGTTTTATTGGATGTTTACGTAGACTACTTGCCTCAAGAAGTGCAGCATCACACGTGATGTCTTTTCCGGCAGCAGTTGGAAGGATAATGGGTTTACTCAGAAATGGTTCTGAGGGTGTTGCTTCTGAGGCTGCAGGGCTTGTAGCTGTACTCATTGGTGGTGGGCCTGGTGATGCAAATGTAACAGATTCTAAAGGGGAGTGGCATGCCACAATTATGCATACAAAGTCAGTTTTGTTTGCTAATCATAATTATATCATCATTCTCGTCAATAGATTAAAGCCCACGTCAGTATCCCCTTTACTGTCAATGACTGTTGTTGAAGTGCTTGAGGCTATGATTTGTGATCCACATGGTGAGACTACCCAATATACTGTTTTTGTTGAATTGTTACGCCAAGTTGCAGGGTTGAAGCGTCGCTTGTTTGCACTGTTTGGTCACCCTGCTGAAAGTGTTAGAGAAACAGTGGCAATGATAATGCGGTCAATTGCAGAAGAAGATGCTATAGCTGCAGAGTCCATGCGAGATGCTTCTCTGCGTGATGGTGCTTTGTTGAGGCATTTACTGCATGCATTTTTCCATCCAGCTGGTGAGAGGCGTGAAGTTAGTCGACAGCTTGTTGCTCTGTGGGCAGATTCCTATCAACCAGCTTTGGAGCTATTGTCCCGAATTCTGCCTCCTGGTCTTGTTGCTTACTTGCACACACGTGCTGATGAAGTTCTATCCGAAGACACAAATCAAGAAGAGTCATCAATTGGAAAAAGAAAAAGACGTTTACTTCAGCACAGAAAAGGACGCATTGGGAGAGGACTTATTTCTCATGAACAACCTTTCCCTTTAGCTAATAACTTTGATGCTTCTGATTCAGCTAGGCAAACATTGGGTACTGTTGTGAGAGGCTTAGACAACTTTCATAAAACTGGTATGGACCCAAGTTCTGGACAGGCTTCAAATATTCAATCTTCAGTAGTTCATACTAGTGAACATTTGAACAATGGATCTTCTACAGTAGATGTGCAAAATGGACATTCAACTCTTCTGGCTTCAGCTAATGCAGTGTCAGCAAACTCAAATGAAGCACCAGAATCTGAATTTCAAAATTCAGTTGATCCTGACAGCAATGCAGTTGGTTTGCAGAATGAAGGCATTCCTGCTCCTGCTCAAGTTGTTGTAGAGAACACCCCTGTAGGATCTGGTCGGCTTCTATGTAATTGGCCTGAATTTTGGAGAGCTTTTGATCTTGATCACAATCGTGCAGACTTGATTTGGAATGAGCGTACCAGGCAAGAGTTGAGAGAATCTCTGAAAGCTGAAGTTCATAAACTAGATGTTGAGAAAGAGCGTACTGAAGATATTGTTCCGGGGGGCACTACCTTGGAAATGGTATCAGGGGTTGAGAGTGTACCACAAATATCTTGGAACTACACTGAATTTTCTGTTCGTTACCCTAGCTTGTCAAAAGAAGTTTGTGTGGGGCAATATTATCTGCGATTACTGCTTGAGAGTGGCAGTGCTGGCAGGGCACAAGACTTCCCATTGCGTGATCCTGTTGCTTTCTTCAGGGCACTTTACCATCGATTTTTGTGTGATGCAGACACTGGGCTTACTGTAGATGGAGCTGTTCCTGATGAATTAGGTGCGTCTGATGATTGGTGTGACATGGGTAGATTAGATGGTTTTGGTGGAGGTGGTGGGTCATCAGTGAGAGAGCTTTGTGCTAGAGCGATGACAATTGTATATGAGCAGCATTACATGACTGTAGGCCCTTTTGAAGGCACATCTCACATTACTGTTCTCTTGGACAGGACAGATGACAGAGCTTTGAGGCACCGACTTCTTTTACTTCTGAAGGTTTGTAAATATAAGTTACTTTTCCTAGCTCTGTCTTCTCTGTCAGGGGGAGGAAGGGTTAATTTGCTTTTCTTTTGTGTCATAGTTCTAGTCGATGTTCATCCTAATATTTTTGCTTCAAGAGTATCAAAATGTTGGTAGCTAGTTGATTTAAAAGAATATATACATTTTGAATTTTGACCTTCATTGCTGCTAGTTGCAATTTGTAGCAGTTGCAATGGTCATTGGCTTAATGATTATTCTAAATGGAATTAAGTTTTATAAACACTTATGTGAACATTGCGGTTTTTTCAATTCTATGGTTTGAAAATTTAAATTAACTATGATTTACTGAATTTCAGGCATTGATGAAGGTTTTATCAAATGTGGAGGCTTGTGTCCTAGTTGGAGGCTGCGTATTAGCTGTTGATCTGCTTACTGTGGTCCATGAAACTTCAGAGAGGACATCTATTCCCTTGCAATCAAATTTAATTGCTGCTAGTGCTTTTATGGAACCCCTTAAGGAATGGATGTATATTGAAAAAGATGGTGCTCAAATTGGACCCATGGAAAAGGATGGTATTAGAAGGTTGTGGTCCAAGAAGGCTATTGATTGGACGACAAGGTTTTGGGCTTCTGGGATGCTAGATTGGAAGAAGCTGCGGGATATCCGTGAACTTCGTTGGGCGCTTGCCCTTAGAGTTCCTGTCCTTACCCCGCCTCAGGTAGAATCTTGTTGAAGCTGGAAGATAATATCAGTAATAATTGCTGTTGTGATGTTTTCTGTAGCTATTGTTTTTTTCTTCCCATTTTTTGTGGAGTGGTCTGTAATTTTTTTTCTCAACCTTATTTTTTGTTAATCTAGACATGTTCTCATTTGTTTTATCTGAATTACTTGATTGTTTTGGGGAACTGTTGAGATTGGCTACCAATGTTAAGGTTCTGTTATGTTGAATTGTTGATAACTGTAAACCCATTTGGAAATCAACCTAAAGTGAAGAGAGGATAATTAGTTGTATCAAAAACAGTTTTTTGACATTCACTTTAATTTTATTTTGCTTATATTCAGGTTGGGGAGACAGCTTTGTCCATATTGCATAGCATGGTGTCGGCACATTCAGATTTAGATGATGCTGGAGAGATTGTTACTCCAACTCCTAGAGTAAAACGAATCTTGTCAAGTCCACGCTGCTTTCCACATATTGCACAGGTAATTGTAGGAACTGTACCTTTGTTAACCAGCTGTGTCGGAGAATATTGGTGTTGTGACTTACATATTTTTCTGTTTGGACGACCTTCTCCAGAAAGATTTCTAGGAGAGAACAATATGATGAAAATAGGAAAGATTTCCGTTGTTATTCTACGGTTCCAACTTCTAAACAAATTCAAGTATTATATTATTTCCATTTTTTCATTTGGTGGGGTGGGGGGTGGGGATAGGCCATTCTTTCTGGGGAACCAAGTATTGTTGAGGCAGCTGCTGCATTGCTTAAGGCCATTGTTACCCGGAATCCAAAAGCTATGATCCGTCTGTACAGCACTGGTGCATTTTATTTTGCACTGGCATATCCTGGATCTAATCTACTTTCAATTGGGCAACTCTTTTCTGTCACCCATGTCCATCAAGCATTTCATGGTGGGGAGGAGGCTGCAGTTTCAACTTCATTGCCTTTAGCAAAACGTAGTGTTCTTGGTGGACTTCTCCCTGAATCTTTGCTGTATGTACTGGAGCGTAGTGGTCCAGCAGCATTTGCTGCTGCAATGGTTTCAGATTCTGACACCCCAGAGATAATATGGACTCACAAAATGAGGGCAGAAAATCTAATTCGTCAGGTAATATAAACTTTGTAGTAGCCACTTTGATGAATTTTATTTTTCCTTAATTTTACAAGAGTATATATTCACTTGGTTCATTCCCATAGTGGAATTGATTTGATTCTCCTTTGCTCTTCATCAGGTTTTGCAGCATCTTGGCGATTTTCCACAAAAATTGTCACAGCATTGCCATGTTTTGTATGACTATGCCCCCATGCCTCCAGTGACATACCCAGAATTGAGAGATGAAATGTGGTGTCACCGATATTACCTCAGGAACCTATGTGATGATATTCGTTTTCCAAATTGGCCAATTGTTGAACATGTAGAGTTTCTTCAGTCATTACTTGTAATGTGGCGTGTAGAGTTGACTAGAAAGCCTATGGATTTATCTGAAGAAGAAGCTTGCAAGATCCTTGAAATATCCTTTGAGGATATATCTAGTGACTATGTAAATAAAAGAAATTCTTCGGAGATTGCAGATGAAGCATCTAGCTTATCAAAGCAGATTGAGAACATTGATGAAGAAAAATTAAAGCGACAATATCGGAAACTTGCTATGAAATATCATCCTGACAAAAATCCAGAAGGGAGGGATAAGTTTCTTGCCATACAAAAGGCCTATGAACGTCTCCAGGTAGTTAAATGTTTCCATGTCATACTCAGGCTTCTTTGGAATCTTGTTTCAACAAGTGTCACTAAAGCAGCATGGTTCTTTCTAGTTTTCTAAGTAACGGTTTCCATACTTCTATAAGTATCTCAGCAGAAAAATTATGAAGAGCAGTGCTGTCTTAAGCAATAAATTCTGAAATCAAGTATCTTGTTCAATAAAATCTGGAATCTGTATATTTGCTTTTTTATCTAGAGTTGGCAATGGAATTGTGATTTTTCTTGGGTATGTTATTGACTTAAAATCCTGATAGGGAAAATATGTATTTATGCATGTTTATTTAGCTTATATATTTTAATGTTCTAGTAAGCCGCCACTAGAAAATCATTCGTTCAAGCTGACAATGTTATATACAAGCACAAAAATGGTCCATCAAAATCATAATGCTCATTCATTTTCAGTATGATTTATTGGTTCATGAATATACCCTCCATTACAATGAATTGGTTTATATTTATGCCTTTCATAATTTGTTAAATTATACATTTTGTGAACATAGGCTACCATGCAAGGGTTGCAAGGTCCGCAGCCGTGGAGATTGCTACTTTTGTTGAAGGGGCAATGTATTTTATACAGAAGACATGGAGATGTATTGGAGCCATTCAAATATGCTGGCTATCCGATGTTGCTGAGTGCTGTTACTGTGGACAAGGATGATAACAATTTTCTCTCTTCAGATAGAGCACCTCTCCTTGTTGCTGCGTCAGAGCTGGTCTGGCTGACGTAAGAGTTCCCTGTTCTTTTTGTTAGGGTTCACCATTCTTACGAAGTGGGGGTTGAGTTAAGCCTATACCACTTTGTAAGAACCATAATGCTATTAGATTTAAACATCTGGTAACCTTTGTTCTTTCCTTGAATTTTCATATGGTTAGATGTGCATCTTCTAAATTGAATGGTGAAGAGCTGGTAAGAGATGGAGGGGTACATCTTCTTGCAACTCTTCTTTCCCGTTGCATGGGTGTCGTTCAGCCAACTACTCCTGGAAATGAACCATCTGCCATCATTGTTACAAACATCATGCGAACATTTTCAGTTCTTAGTCAATTTGAGGCTGCCAGAGCTGAGATACTTGAGTTTTCTGGATTAGTTGAGGACATTGTGCACTGCACCGAATTTGAACTTGTACCTGCAGCAGTTGATGCTGCTATACAGACTATTGCCAATGTTTCTATTTCCTCTGAATTGCAAGATGCTTTATTGAAGGCTGGTGTCTTATGGTATGCCTCTTCAATTATTGTTTTATTGAGAAAATTATTTTATATCAATTTCAAGTTCAGAGGAGGATGAGTCTAGAGAGTAAATAGGATAAGTATCTTCAATAAGTGCATATTTAAGTAGTGTTTGTTACATGTGTTGGCTGTTATAAGTGCTTTCCAACTCTGGTTCTCAGAAATTTCTGAAACAGTAATTTTCTTACTAGTGTCTCAGTTTGGAGATCCTTATAGAAACTAGTAATTTCCTGACTTTCTCAAACTGTAGCCGGTTTGTATCAGATTTTCTTTTTTTTAACCGGCATCTCTAGAGACATTCCTCACTCTTTCAATCTCCTTCTAAAGTAGGATTCCATCACCTAAACCTTATATTTCATGTTGTTCCCATGTAATAGAACAAACAACATTGAACTTCGTAGCTGAGCTAGGCAAACAAGGATGGGACAATGATGTGGGAACTACTGACAAGGGAAAGAAAGGAAGGATTAAGAGGAATACTCCCTGTAAATGATTAGCCAAACTATAGTTATTGGTCTCACTCATAATTGTTGCCAGTAATAGGTTTACCTGCTAAGGCATGGGAACAATACTCTTCTCCCGAATGCATGAAACTTACATCAGCAAATAAGGCGTGACATATAGCGTTTTCTCAACACTAGGTTCCCTTAAATTGGGGAGTTATTCCCGTCTGTGATAATCTGTTTGGAATCTGACTTTTGTTCGTGTTGATCTAATACCTCACTAAATGGGCTGCACTGAGCATTAAGTGAAAGTTGACATCATCTAGTAAAGCTCTACATCTTGTTATAGTAGGCATAAGGAAACAGAATTTACCTACTAATAATACCATCTGACTCTAACCTAGTATTATAATTTAAACTCAGTTAAACCCTGAAGTATTGACTTCTTGAGTTTTTTGTTTGCTAATGAGCTCTAAATTTTATATATTGACATCAATTATTTATGGCACCGAAAAAATATAATTTATCCTATTTAGTTATATTTGAAAATAAGTTTGGATTCATCTGTTTAATATGGTTCATGGTAGGTACCTTTTGCCATTGTTGCTTCAGTACGACTCAACTGCAGAAGAATCTGATGCAACAGAATCACATGGTGTTGGAGCTAGTGTTCAAATTGCCAAAAACATGCATGCCATAAGAGCATCTCTGGCCTTGTCAAGACTAAGTGGTCTGTGTAGTGATGAGAGTGCAACACCCTACAATCAGGCATCGGCTGATGCCCTCCGAGTTTTGCTAACTCCCAAGCTCTCTAGCATGTTAAAAGACCAAATGCCCAAAGATTTACTGTCCAAATTAAATGCAAACCTGGAATCACCAGAGGTATTATTTTCTCATAATCCTTAATTGTGTACGGAAGAAATGTTTTGATGATGGCATGACACTTATTTTCTTGTTTTGCTCTGTAAAGGTTTCAATTAATGTCTGATTCCATTGCACAGATTATTGGTTTGGAATGTAGTTTAAGTGACTAATCTGTTTGACAAGAAGCTATATGGAGAGTCATTAGTAGGAAATAGTGGCTAGGATTTAGTTTTTATTCATTTCTAAATCAGTCAAAAGATTATTCAGTGTTATGGAAAAACGGCCATAAAGGTGCAATAGTGACAGATTTGTCACGGGCTGCCACAGCATGGCCGTGGTGAATGAGTTTTTTGTGGCAATGCATCATGGCAGCTTTCGACATCACAGAATGGTGTTGTGGAATGGTCATAGTGGAAATCGGCTCAACCTGAGGAAGAAGATAAAGTCACGGGTCAGCTCAACCCGACCCGAGTCCCATGCAACCCCAATTTCCTTGTTTTGAAAACTGTTCTGTGTCCTGACCCAATCCAAACCCAATAGTTATTTTTCAAAGGGTTGTGTCCATACAACCCAACCGAAAATTAAAAATCCTAAACTACAAGCTGCAACCCAAAACACAACTTTCTGGTTCAGTAATCATAGCTGCTGCAGTCAAGCCACAGGTGATGCCACCACATGCGACCTATCTGGTTGCTGCCTGTGATGTGTTGAAAAAATCAGCAGATTTTGAGCTGAAGATAAAAAAGAAAAAGGAAAAACCTTGTCATTTTGGTAAAAAGATCTTCAGATTAAATAAGAGCTTAATTTTTTTTTGAGAAAACAATGGGCTGTAGAGATCTATGGCACAGGGAAAATGACATGGGCTTTCTGGAAAAGCCTTGCACATTAGAAATAAAGTTTTTATACTAAAACTGATTCAGCAAATTTTTAGAGCCTTCAACTCATTTTGATCTTGCGGCTTTGCTAGTTCACGACAGTAATTAAAATTCAAAATTATGTAACCTAAAGTTGGTAAAATATCTGTACCACATTGTTACTGACTTAAATGGTTAGTGAATGACACCCCTTTCCCCCAAAAGAAGAAAAGGCACAAATGGAAAATGTACCTGGCTGTTGTATGGTATATAGGGATTACAAATGAACCCGTCCATTATTTGCCCCGTCTCCGTCCCCGTACCCATTCGCGTCCTCATACCCGTCTCCTTTTTAAATTACTAAAACACATTTAATTTATTAGATAACTTCAAAAACTTATATTAATTTTTCTTTGGTCCTTAGTTTCATAACATATTTCTGTCATACATTTGATCGATTTGTTTACTTTTTATTTTATAATTATTTGACCTTTATCCAATTGTTATTTGATCCTTTTATACAATTATAATTTCTTTCTTGATATTTGACATTGGAGAAAAGAAAATGTGGTTGCTTTTGACATTGAATACTTGATAATATTATGTTTCTTTCGCTGTGATTTTTATTTTTTATATATTTTTAATTAATTTTGAAACACTAAGGGGGTAGATACAGTGCGGGTACGGGTATACCCGTTTCCCGATAGGAATGAGGATGAAACAAAAAATTCATACCTGTTAGGGATGAGGATGAATTTTTATTTCGGTGATGGGGATGAGATAGTCAAACTCGCATCCGCCCTGTCCTGTTGTCCTCCCTAATGGTATATACAGTGATACAATTTTTTTTAATAAAAAAAATGCTATTTATGAATTCTGACATCTTGGCTAGGCTCCCAAGAGTTTTCTAATTTGTTTATATGGTTATTTGTTGTTTCTTTTAGTCACTAGTTTTCCTGGAAATTTAATAGATTCTACCTACTGACTGCCTATGGTGTTCAATGATATAATCCATGAATTTGTCGCAAATAATTGGCCATTTTGTTGGTTTAGAATATTAATGCTTCAAATTTACAAAAACGAAATTAAGCTGTCTCTTGGTTGTATTTGCTTGTTGATACTATCTTTGAACACTCTGCAGATTATCTGGAACTCTTCAACGCGAGCAGAGTTGCTAAAATTTGTGGATCAGCAACGTTCAGCTCAAGGTCCAGATGGCTCATACGATATTAAGGATTCACACAATTTTGTCTATAAAGCACTATCCAGAGAATTATTCATTGGAAATGTTTACTTGAGAGTCTACAATGATCAACCGGACTTTGAAATTAGTGAACCAGAAACTTTTTGCCTTGCTCTGATTGATTTTATTTCTTATCTTGTGCACAATCAATGTGAAGTTGCCAGTCATAATGTTGAAGATGCCAATCGTAATGTTGAAGATGCCAATCATAATGTTGAAGATGCCAATCATATTGTTGAAGATGCCTATCATAATGTTGAAGATACCTCTAAGACTTCCGAGGATACACTTGAGGCTGTTGATGAATCCGTGAAAGAGCAGCATGCTCATGATAATTCTGGCACAATGTCTGAAGAACAATCTGTGGGAAAGGAAGAGTTTGAGTTGATTAAAAGTCTGCATTCTGCGTTGACCTCCCTTCAGGTTAATTCTTACTATTTTATTTTGTAGTGAAATGCTTTTTTGGTTGACATGTCTGACTAATCTTGTTTATTTTCTGCAGAACCTTCTGACTAATAATCCCATTTTGGCATCCATATTTTCTAATAAAGACAAGTTACTGCCACTTTTTGAATGCTTTTCTGTGCCTGAAGCATCAGTCTGTAATATTCCTCAACTTTGCCTAGCAGTGTTGTCACTCTTAACTGCACATGCTCCTTGTTTGCAAGCCATGGTTGCGGATGGGTCTAGTCTTCTGCTTTTGTTACAAATGCTTCACTCAGCCCGAAGTTGTCGTGAAGGGTCCCTCCATGTTCTCTATGCATTGGCAAGCACACCCGAACTTGCCTGGGCTGTTGCCAAGCATGGTGGTGTTGTCTACATTCTTGAATTGCTCTTGCCTTTGAAGGGTAGGAGACATGTACTCCTTAGTTGGTCTTTTTTATTATTCTCACCTCTATATTTTATTTTCTGAATTTTTTGTATTGACAATATTCATAATTCCATGCAGAAGAAATTCCACTCCAGCAAAGAGCTATGGCAGCTTCCTTGTTGGGAAAGCTTGTTGGCCAACCAATGCATGGACCAAGAGTTGCTATAACACTTGCAAGGTTTCTCCCTGACGGCCTTGTATCAGTAATTAAGGATGGACCTGGTGAAGCTGTTGTAGTTGCCCTTGAGCAGACTACAGAAACACCAGAACTTGTATGGACGCCAGCAATGGCAGCTTCCTTGTCTGCACAAATTTCCACTATGTCATCAGAGCTATACCGTGAGCAGATGAAAGGACGTGTTGTTGATTGGGATGTACCTGAGCAGGCATCTGGACAGCAGGAAATGAGAGACGAGCCACAGGTATTGTGTAATATATGTGATATTTAAATTTGTTGTTTTTATAACATGGTATGATGAATAATTTATATTCTCATAGATGAACTAAAATTTTGTGCCGTTGCAGGTTGGTGGCATCTATGTTCGGCTGTTTTTGAAAGATCCCAAATTCCCTCTTAGAAACCCTAAAAGGTTCTTGGAAGGTCTACTGGATCAGTATTTGTCATCCATTGCTGCCACACATTATGAAGCACAGGTTGTTGATCCAGAGCTTCCTTTGCTTCTGTCTGCCGCACTAGTTTCCTTATTGCGTGTGCACCCTGCACTAGCAGATCACGTTGGGTATCTTGGATATGTACCGAAACTAGTTGCTGCTGTTGCATTTGAGGGAAGGAGAGAAACAATGTCATCGGGTGAGGTAAACAATGAGAGACATGCAGAACAAACATTTGACCCAGACATTGAATCAGCAGAGAACACACAAACACCTCAGGAACGGGTGCGCCTGAGTTGTTTGCGTGTCTTGCATCAACTTGCAGCTAGTACCACCTGTGCTGAAGCTATGGCTGCAACGAGTGTCGGAACACCTCAGGTATCTGACAAGACAAGTTCTATGTGAATCTGCTAATATGCAATTTACATTCTTTTATGCTGCTTATGCAATTTTCTGCTGTAGATAATGTGATTACCAAGACACTTGCTTGTCTGTCAGAATTTCCTTTGTTCATCTCAGGGATCATCCCTCTCTAATACCTGTATCCCCAGAATCTCTCTGGGGATAGTGTGTGAATTGTTATCTTGGTTCACCAAAGAAGCAACTATTGACCTTTTTCAACAGTTTATTAGCTTCCAATCCTAGTTTTGAACTTCCCTAGTCACTCAATGGCAAATGTGTGGTCTTGTATGGAGTGACTTAGCTTTACATAATGTGGGGAGGACATACCAATCAACTGAAGTTGATATTGAGTGACTTAGCTTGTGAGTATGGAAAAAAGTATTTGTAAAGTTTACATATTCAGTCTCATGCTTTAAAGAGGGTTTTAGATTCTTTTTGATAATGTTAGAATGCTTTTGTTGCTGGTGTTTCCTATATACATAAATATAATTTTCACTGACCTACTTTTTAACTGTATTTGACCAAACAAACAAAAATATTTAAATTTCTTCTTCCAGGTTGTTCCACTGCTGATGAAAGCTATAGGGTGGCAAGGTGGAAGTATTTTAGCTCTTGAGACTCTAAAACGTGTTGTGGTTGCTGGTAACCGAGCCAGAGATGCTCTTGTTGCACAAGGACTGAAGTGAGTACCTTGTATAATTGAAATTAATTTACTTTTAACTGATTCAATATTTTATGACTTTGAGATCCAAATTCATGATAGAAAATTGCATTAGTTGCAGACAACTTCAACAAGATGCAAGTGAAAGAGAAACTCATCACATCAATTTCAATTATAAGGCCTTACTATTTCCTTTTATAGAAACATGGGTTATGCCTTTGACTTCCTCTTGTTTCTGGTAGAATTGAAGTTCAGTCATGATAGTGATGCGTGATGAAGAGTTTGAAAATTGAATCAGAAATGAAGAGTTTGAAAATTGGATCAGAAATTAAAGATTACTAAATGCCCCTTAATTTTACAGAAATATAATTGCAGATATCAGCAGTTCGCTACATGAATCCCACAATCTCACTAGGTTAAAGACAAATTAGTCAGATATATTATTCACCATGAATTCTTGCTTGGTCTCCCATTTCTTTTTTACAAGACTAAAAACCATGTCTTAAAAAAGGGTAAGACTAACTCGTCCTCACAAAATCAGCTTGATATATATTATAATTTGAACATATTTTTTAGACCTTCAACATACTCCCTTATGTCAAGGATGGGACATCTCGAGTGTGAGAATAGAGCAGGCTCGATAGTGGGTAACATGATAGGTCCAACAAACCTTGCTAGGGTAGGTTTTGATACTATCTTAGAAAGTGGATTTCAAGTAACACAATCTCACCAAACCAGATCGGTAAAAGAGATTTGCACCCCACTTATATATTATAATTTGTACATATCTCTAATCGATGTCCAACACAATGCAATATAGTTTTTATCAAGATTAGTACCTAAGCACTTGGGGAACCTACCTTCAAAAGTTAGCTAGTTATTAAGGGGATAACCAAACACTTATATACTCTATCGAGCATCACATACTACTTGATGTGGGACTTTGATACTATAATTCTGAATTCCTATCATAGCACACCAGCCAACGTCTAGGTAGCCTTTTCCGATACATCTACAACCATTTCTGATAACACTTGAAAAATATCCAAACACTTATGGAACTCACCCTCAAAAGTTAGCCATTAAGGGGGGAAAGACACTTAACTACTCCACATAGTATTCCATACTACTCAATGTGGAACTTGGGCACCACATAATACCCAAGTTCCTATCAATGTGTCAAAACCATCTTATACAATTTTCCGTCTTTTCTTCCATTGTTGTTCGTAGAATCACCACTTTGTATACAATAGTTTGTATTGTGTCCTTTTTGTATTAGTACACATTCATCTTAATATTCATTTTTGTTTTTCTCACCTTTTTCTCTTGTTATACCTTTAAAGCCCAACATTTACTACCATAGAATATAGCATATACCAACATGTTCAACTTTCCTTTGAATTTGGTCGGTACTTTCCTATCACCAATAACTCTATCTTTTTTTTTTTTTTTTCATTTTAACCATCTCACCTGTATCAAATGTATGACACCCTCATTATTTTCTCTATAGGAACATAACTGCATTTTATTCAATTACCCTCGCATCCATTAGTGCTCTCTCTCACTTTTCACTTAACGGAAATATGATAGAATTTAGTAGGGAAAGAAAAAGAAAGAGGGGAAGACAGAAGAAAACAGAACAGAGAGGATGAAGGGAAAGAAGAGAGAAACAGAGATCAAATTTGCAATGCACTTCTGTCATTATCATTCAGTCTTAGTCTAAAATACAACAGTACGCCTTATCTACAGGCAGCTAGCCAATAGCTGTGAAACTAACCGTGACTGACTAATTAACATCCTTTTCTATCTATATTTACATATCAAAATAGAAAAAGATGTGAATAAAAAATAATTGGGTAAAATACATTTTTTGTCCTGTAAAATTTCGAATACATTAAATGTGTCCCACATTTTTTTTGTATTATTTTGGTCTCTAAAATTTTGAACATATTTTTTAGGTTTTTATTAGTTATTGAAATAAACAGAAATTCATATGGATGACGGTTCTAACATGTAAATGGTACAGTGAAATGTGATTTTGGTTAGATGTTTAATTAAAACTATGTTAAGACTGTCGTCCTCATAATATTTTCATCTATTAATTTTACACTAACAAGGACTTAAAAAATGTGTAAATTTTAGAGGTTCCTAAGAAATATATTTAAATTTTAGAGGACAAAATAATACAAAAAATTTTAAAGCTAGTATTTAATAGTTTAGGAATTTTACAAGAACACGATTTTAACCAAAAAAATAATAGGTTCTTGGATTAAAGTGTCATGTAAAATTAAAAAAAAAATTATATAGATTGAGTGATATTTTTGAAGTTAACCTTATGGTCTTGAAATTTTTGTTTTTGTGCTGTATCTGTCTGTTTGATTTTGAATTTTTACTATTTTCCTTGTAATGAGACTGTTGAAAGATGTTTGGATGGTCTATAACTGGGGAAATGTAGAAAAATGAATTTACCTACTACATATTAGGAAGGTCATGAATGGCTTTGGAGCCACACAATAGTTGCTTTGTAACAACTACATGCTTGAAGACTATCTTGTATGTTTGTGGGACTGATTCACGAACTCAATACTAAAATAAATTTTGCAAACAATGCAGAGTTGGTCTGGTTGAAGTTCTTCTTGGTCTTCTTGATTGGAGGGCTGGTGGAAGGAATGGCTTTTGTTCTCAGATGAAGTGGAATGAATCTGAAGCATCTATTGGCAGGGTGCTTGCAATTGAGGTTGTAATCTGAGTCAATTTTATTCTTCCTCTTTAGTTTGAGGCTCTCTTTTGCATATTTTCTTCATTACAAGTATTTTCTTTAACTTAAAAAATGTCTTCTTGTATGTTCCAGTCTACTTACCAAGTAAAACCGCACCCAGTGTTTTACTGGTTTTTAACCAATTCACATTTTGTTAGTAATAGTATGAGTTTCCATAAAATCAACGATTATGTTTTAGTTTCTTAATTATGACATTTTGCTCTTTAAATTAATAATTGATGCATGTACTCGAGTTTATATTTTGTATTTCTTTCTGCCGGGATTTTATTTCTTTTTCGTTAGTAATTTTTCCCAATTTGGCAAACATTAAAGAAGGTACTTGCAGCTGTGGTTGTTTCTCGACAAAAATATTCTGTATTAATGAATTTGTCCCAATATTCTGTTGATGGTTCAACAATTGTTTTTGACAAGTTACTCATCTCCTTAATCAGGTCTTGCATGCCTTTGCTACTGAAGGGGCCCATTGCACTAAAGTGCGAGAATTATTGAATAATTCTGATGTAAGTCTCAACACATTTTTTACTAGCAATATAACATGGTTGTTTTAGTTTTTGGCTTTTGCCTCTCGGCAGCTGAAACATTGTTTCTGCATTTTGCTGCTTCCTGTTGCAAGCATACTACTATCCATATCTTAGTTTTTACCTTCTACAATCATTTTCCCTCCTGCTTTCCAGGTTTGGAGTGCTTACAAAGACCAGAAGCATGACCTATTCCTCCCTTCAAATGCTCAATCTGCAGCTGCTGGCATTGCTGGTCTTATAGAAAATTCATCATCGTCGAGACTCACTTATGCCCTTACTGCGCCACCACAATCCACTACTTCCAGAACTCCTCCGTCATCTGACTTCAATGGTAAGCAGGATCAGCTTCTATAGTAGAACAGTAAGACATTTTTACGTGACGCAGTATACCCAAGCCTATACTTGTATAGTACACTGTACAGTTTCGTTATATACTTGCTCCTGGATTAGTAACTAGGAAGCATGTGCAATTTTCTCTATTGTGTAGAGGGATTCTTCACCTTCCCTCCCTTCTCTTCTATCCTTGTAAATTGAATTATGTATTTACTATTTTGCTGCAAAATAGTGAGGTGATTTTGCGCATTGCGAGAAAGCTGTTTCATTTGTGATTGGTAAAGCTGAAATCTTTTTACCGAGCGTTAAGAATGCCAAAGTTGATATTCTTTTTGGTCTTTTGGATGACTTGGTGTGTAAATGCAAGTTTGAATAATTGATTTTTTATTAAAATAATTGAATTTATGTTGAAGTAGATTAATATTTGTTTCATAATACTATTTCAATGAAAGTAAACTTAATAATGTGCGCTAATTATTGATTTATTGTAATATTTGTGTAGAGCCTAAGAATTAGGCCAAGTCAGAACGACCACGTTTACTAAATTTAGAAGTCACTTTTATGTGTATACCGATTTAAAACTTGGTTGGAAGCAGCTGGAATGTTATAGAATACGTCAATTAAGTGGCGCAAACATCTGATTGTATTAGACATGGAAGGCAATGAAAGTGGTACAAACTGATAAATTAGCCGAATTTCTTAAAAGACAGCAAGTCGGTCGGTTATGGGTGTACTGGCTAATAATTAAAATGAAGAAAAAGAGATCTTCAACATCTGTTGTTTATGTTCTGTTGCCATCTTTGAATTCTCTTGGTCCTTGAACTTGGGTCTGCGTTGGCATAGATTCGAGGGGAAATTGGTGTAGAAGAAGCAAGATGAGAGAACAAAGTAAGAAAAGAAACAAAAAAGTTTCGTTAAGCGAGAAAGGCAATCGCTTCATTCAAAACACAATTTCTGATTCTCTGCCCCTTCCTAATTTCATGCTACTGAATTACATTTCATTCAACAATCTAACTCCAAATTAATTATAATATATATTTTATACAATAGATTAAAAAATTAAAAATAAAGATAGAAGTAAGTCGGAGTTTCTTTTGTCATAACTTATTCCTAGTCTATCTTTCTTTCTTTCTTTTTTTAATGTAACTATTATACTAAATACCGCTTTATTTTTTATGATGTAATTATTATACTAAATAACGCATATCTAATACTTAAAGCACCTTAATCGATATTAGTTTATAAATAAATTTTTGTGTGCTCTATTTCTTTTTTTAAAGTTTAGATGAAGTCTTTTGAATAAATCCAAGTTTAGATTCCATAACATGTTAGGCTATAAACAGAGACCACTTTATCTTCTTATTCCTAAATAGTTAAAAGTTTCTTTCAAGAATTTGGACCCAGTTTAAAATGAATAAAAACAAGTTCTCTTTCAAGATGGAGTATGTTAAAGAAAACTTCTTCATAGGGACTTTTAGAATAAAAAAATATGAAAAAAGGAAATAAGTTTCTCCATAAATTAAAATTAATTTATATATAAACTAATCTGTAGAGATTCTCTTACATAGCTTTTTTAATTTTTAACTTGTGTATAAAGTAATTTTAATTTATGAAGATTTTTTTTTCTTTTCTAAATATTCTTATAAAAAAGTTTATCCAAATATACACATTATTCAAGTTGCTAAATTTTAGAATTCCAAGGTGTCAATGTTAAGAACAACAACAGAACTTGATGGCAAAGGTTGAATGGGCAAGATAGGGTGGTTTATTGTTATCATTAATGCACTAAATTTTTGTAGAAACAATTGAAAGGCTAAAAGGAGGGTTGATGTTTGAACAACCAAATCTTAAAAGAGTACGATTAAATGCATTGGCGACGGGGTAAAAAGAAGTTAATATGATGACTTAGATGCACCTTAATCTCTTCCAAACAATCGTAGTTACCATATCCCAATACTTTTACGCTATTATTTTTGTTTTTAGAAAGAAATGTCTTAGAAAAAATGTCACCTTTAACGGAAAACCATTCCACCCTGTCTCAGTCACCAAAATGCAGACACGTGGTGGATTGAACTAAACCAAATATGATGTGAACTTTAATTCATGCTAACCACAACTCTACAAAGTGATTTTTAAAGTTGAATTCTTTCAATTTAACGAGAGATATTACAAAGTGGACTTTAAGCCTAACTCAACCCCATAAAACCGGCTCATAGGATTGAGGTTTGCATCCACTTATATACAATGAAAGGCTCTAATCTTTAGTCGATGTGGGATCTCCAACACAGAGTGATAGATAGAAGCTGGCCCGATAGCGGGTGGCACGATAGGCCCAACACAAACACTCGCTAGGATAGGCTTGAAATGGCTCTGATACCATATTACAAAGTGGACTTTAAGCCTAACTCAACCCCATAAAACCGGCTCATAGAATTGAGGTTTGCACCCACTTATATACAATGAAAGGCTCTAATCTCTAGTCGATGTGGGATCTCCAACAAGAGAAATTGGTATCATTAAATTTATTTACCTGAAGACTATAAGATTTATTTAACGAGTAAAATTTAATTCTAATTCAACTTCATACAACATCTTTGATAAAGAATTGCATCTAAGTCATCATATACTTTGCATATAGACCCTGACATGCAAATATAATTGGACTTTAATAAATAAATATAGAAATGATTATGGGTTAGTTATATAAGTAATTTTCAAGTATTTTATTGAAAAATTTGGTTTGTAAGTTGAATAGAAATATGTAGAATTGTTGGAAATTACTTGCATATGAATGCTAAGAAAAATACTGAAAATTTATGGGAGTGTTTAATTTGTTAATGATTTATATTTGATTTGGATTTTTTAAAAAGATCTTGGATGTATATTGATTTTGGATTATCGTTGTGAGTTGTCTATACATTGAGAGAATTAATATATGATAATTCAATATTAGATTTTTTATTAACGATTACTTTTATTTTCATTTTTTTAAAAATTTACCATAAGGTTTAAATTTTAAAATATAAATTTTAATAAAATGAGAATAGTCATTAAAAATGAGAATAGATGTTAGGAAATTAAACTTGAGTTATGAAACAATATAGATTCACAATTTTGCTAATTTTATACCTAGAAAGTTTGTATAAATAAGAAAATTTAATGAATGATAAGTTGAATAAGAAAACATGTTATTGAAAGTTATTATAATGTTATAATTTAGTAAAATCTAAGATTCTATAAAGTATATAAGAACATATACTAACTTGTAATTTAGAGTAGAGAAAGTTATTATAAGTTAGAAGTGATTGTACAACCATTATTGAATGTAAAAATAGGAGTTTTGGATAATTAAAACTTGCAATTGAATACATAATTGGAAATGAGTTTTTTTAATCTAGATGTATATTACTGGAACGATGTTTAAGTGGTGATTAATCGCAACATGCACTCTCAATGTTACTCAAGTGATAAAACATATCACTTAAGCTATGGCTTGATACTTGAGTAAGAAAGTTGTTTAGTCAATTTTTTCTTCTCTGGGACACTTAACCCTTAAGCAGAGAAATAGTTGCTCAAATATTCAAATGTCATAGTGATGTATAGTGTTTCTTAAACTAGTCGAAACATGAAACAAGTATGCTCGCTGAAGAGACAGTCGCTTAAGCTTTGGGGTGTAGGTGATGAATGGTGGTTTTGGAACTTGTACTGTACAACAAGTAGCATCACTCAAGCACTTGATGTTGGTCACTCAAGCTATGTGTAAGCATTTGAGTGAGAGAGAAACTGAATAAATTCTCTCTCCTATAGAACTAATATTGCTCAAGCAACTTGAGATCAATTAAGTAATGTGAGATCGTTCAAACCATAATAAAGAAGGGACAATGTAGAAAGAAGAAAAATCATTTTGTTAGTTTCTTAAAGATGGAATAAATGTGTATTGGCACCACCACTTTTGGTAGGAATACCAAACACCTCATTTATTACAAAATTTCTAATCATTATATCCACACATTCATTTTCACTATTACAATGGGCAAACTTGTCAAGCAATTCAGGGCATTCATTACTAGTCTAAGTGTTAATTGATCTCAGTGTTTCAAGTGTCATCTCTTTTCACTTTCACAAGTTGTTCAACATTCAACTCAACTAACTTGATTGTAAGAAGGTGACTTTGCCTAAGTTATGTTTAACATGTAATGAAAGTAAGCATCTATCATCTTGTTGTTCAATCTTTCTCAACATGTCAATTCTATTATTAGAAGCTTGATATGTTGAACATGTCAAATTCACTTTCACACTATTATCATTTAGCAATAACATTACTACGTGATCTTCATTTCACACATTTTCTGCAACAAATCTCTATCGTGATAGTCAAATTATCAAACATATCACCATAACCTTCCATCAACCTACAAAACACATCTCTTAATTATGAGATCTTCTCTATTCATATTTTCAAGTTTTGAATAACAACTATGTATCCTCCTCCAACCTATAAGGGAGGGTGTTGCATATTATTTATTTTTGTTCTTTCTAGTTTTAGGTCTTAAGCTAGTGTTGAAGGTCTCACATGGACTAAAGATAAAGACATTTCATAATATATAAGTGGATACAAATCTCATCTTATAAGTTGATTTTATAAAATTGGGTTAAATTTAAAATTTGTTTCTTAATATTCAATCCATACCTTGGCTTTGTCCATTCCCTTCCTTATTTATATGCATGTACAATTTGTGAAAACAACAAAGAATATACACTAATTTATTGTTTATCATCTTAATCTTTGTATCTTTATTTCTACATCATCATGTTTTCTCAAATGTATCCATTGGGATTGAAAATTTGTCTAATCTAGTGATTAATAGGCCTTTTCTATAACTTCAACTTTTTTTTTAACTTGTAAATTCTAGGATTCCCTTTTGTATGGAATGTATTTGGTAAGAAATGTAGATTACATGTGGCTAGAAACTAAAGGGGAAAAACAATTTAAGGATATGAAGTAGTTTTACCGTGTCGTGTCTGTTTAAGAAATCCAACTGATAATAGAATTGATGAAATAAGATTTAAGGATTGGAGAAAACATGTCATTTTCTCATTATTATTTTTAATCTTTAATAGCAACGTGCATTCTATAGATACCTTTTATAAATTTGTCATTAAAATTTTTCATAATATAAATATGTGAAGATGAGATAGATCAGTTACCTACTTTTCATATAATATCCCTAAATACTTGAATTGTTTTATAGTGAATTTGAAAATGGAATGATGTTAAGATAACATGTAATTAATAATCTTTTTTATTTGTAAAACTAATCTTTAAAATTATAATAAAGTTAAATATATTATCGTAAAATAAGAACATGAAGAAATGAGAAAAAGTAAGATAAAAAGAAATGAGAATTTCTTTTTTTTTGACTGAAATCAAAGCATGTATATGAATATATATACAAGTAGTATATCATATTATTATGCTCATAATTATATATTTTATATTTAACTCAAATTACATGTTCATTTTTTTAAATTATGAGTGTTAGTAAAACTTTATTAATTTATAATATGTAGACTAATATAACTTTTATATGCACTAATTAAACAAACGGAGTGTGGTTTATCTCTACCGTGATCATGAATACCACTACCACTGTTATCTTTGATTGAAATCTCTAATAATAACTTGCTAATTATATATCATTCTTGTTTATATTAAAGAGTAATTAGTTAGACTAATTAAATGTTTACCAAAAATAGAATAAGTTGGAATCATAAATTAAATTACTAGTTTAAATTGTTAAATCATATGTTCCTATGCAAACTTAGGTTGTTTTGGTAGAAAATAGATCATTTAGAAAGTTTAATAGATTGACCAAATCAACTTAATTTGTTGAAGAGGAAAAAACAAATCTAGGTTTTCCCTTAAAAAAAATCGTCCATCAGTGTCACAAACTTGTAGCACACCACCTGCCAAAAATTATTATAAGATTTTTACCTTTATTTTACCTTTTATATTTTCCACCCAATTAGTAGCAATAAAGTGAGATGAATGCTTGACATGAGTGAGTGGAGGTTTAGAATCATGAAATTAGTATGTGATTCAATAAAATTGCATTAGGAATCATGCTTTTCTGTTTACACATGGAATAAAAATGACAGAGGAGATGAAAATGCTAAATTTTTAACTTTTATTGAAAAGGAAAAAAATAAAAAATAAAAGGTAGAAAGAAGCTTGGATTTCTATGTATAAAACATTTTCCCCAAAGTTGTCATGAAATTAATGCAGATTTGTTGCATTTACTATTTTTTTTTAACACTTCAGAAAATAACATCTAACTATTACAATAAAGTTTTACGAGTTTCTATACAAACTTTGAGTATTTCAAAACATTTCCATTACAAGATTATGGCTCATAGAAATACAAATATTTACAATATAAAGTTTAAAATATTTTGAAGTTTTCCGGGACCTCCTACACCTGTATGATCATCTGCTCGTGAAAATATAAATTTTATAATATGCACAAATAAATCAAAAGAGAAAACCAAATTATATGAATCAATTTCAAAATTATTCAATCTTCTTCAAATCCCAACATAAAACAATCAATAGATCTCCTAATATCTTAGTCTATGTGACTTAGATCATCAGTGAAACTCAGAGATCTATGTTATCATATAGACATCAATACTTAATACACATACAAACATTAGTCCATACATTATTCCAAATGTATGAATTCAATTTCATACAATATCATTCAAAACACAATCCACAACATTCAAAAGTTTATTTAACATAAAAAAAAACAACACTTAACTACTAAACCACCAAAATCTAATATTTTCACAAGTTTAAATAATATATAAACAAACAACACAATATATAAGCACACAACATTTCTGCAAGAGAAATTGAATATTCAGACCACGTCTCCTCCACATCCAGATCTTCTAGCCTATGGTGCTATTAAAAAAAATTTAAGTTAACTTCTCTTACATTAATTGCTTGCTTTCCAAGCAACTTTTAGAATTTTATCCCCTCATTCTGAATAAGCTTCAAGATTTAAGAGTCTAATGCAAGTTATCCAAACAAAACAAAAATTCAGTATGTAGTAGAATAAGTTGAGAGGATTACTCTTCCCAATTGACCCCACCAAGATTTATGACTAAATCCTAAGGAAAAAACAGAAGACAAAGGATCTTTAGAGCAAAAATGAACTTACTCTTTGAAAATCTGATCGGGTAGAAATCTTCCTCAACTCTTCAACTACAACGTGGTCCGATAAGATTCTAAAATAAATGAAGATTGGGGGAGGAAATAAAGAGAGAAGGGGGAGAAGAGAATATGGAGAGAGAGAAAAGAAAGAGAGAAAAAAAAAACGTGACGGGGGTTCACTAAAAGAAAATTATTAAATATAAACTAATTTTAAAGACAAAAAAAAAGTTGTTATATTGACTAAATTAGAGACTATTTTAGAGACTAAAAAAATTATTAATTTCTAAATTAGTTTATATTATTGATAAATAATTTATAAATTGGTATCTAATTAACTACCAAGGTTTTTGCTACCAAATTTAGAATCTAAATAATTGGTAGTTAAAACTTTGTTAGCTAATTAGATATCAATTTAGAAACTATTTACTCTATATAACAATTAATGATTTTTAGTATCTAAAATTGGTCTCTAATTAACAATTTTTTAGTAACAATTTTTTAGTAGTGGTTTCTCTTTGCTTTTTAATTAAGTTGTTACAATTTTGGTTTTACTTTCATTAAAAGATAAATATATGTAAGTAATACATAAAATTTATGTCAACAAATATTTTTAATCGTACTTATTTATTTAATTCAGTTTTTTATTTATTTTTTTATTACTTTATTTATCCACTCCTTTTAATTTTATAATTTTTATTTTTTCATATATAATAGATATGCATAATCAAGTATTCTGTTGTTTGTATATTTGTATGGAAGTTTTTTATAAGCGTTGAAATATTTTTTTAACTGTTTTAATTTATTTATTGTTGATAAAAAAAATATATAGATTAGGAAGAATTTATATGTTAGATTTGAAACCTAAATGTTTCGAAATAAAGATGTATTACTGTATCAAATAAAAACTATTTATAATTTGGTTATTGAAATTACACACTTAAAGTGTTAATGTAATTCTTGAAACATTTAACTAACTTTAAATATGATTTGGATAGAATTAAAGGAAAAAAAACTGTCTTATCAAAGAAAATAGTTAAAATAGCAAGACATGATATAAAATATTTTTAAAAAATTGTGGAAAAATTTCAACCTTACTTTTCAAATATTTTTTTAACCAACATATATTAAACTAAAAAAAAAAACACTCTAATGTGTTTGATGTAATGCTACCCCCTGATATGACATGTAACCATAACCATTAATATAGCCATTAAAGAGTTCTACTTAATTTGATTTCACTTTTAGAAATTGTTTCAAAATTATAATAAACCCATTTTAGTTATCTATCTAACTTCATAAATTTGACTAACCATATATCCTCTTATTCTAATTACTTGAGAACATGTTTAAAAACGGTATCTAATTTATTTATTTTTATAACTTGTTGAATTAAATACAACTTTGTCATCATCTTGTTGTGTATGTTGTATATATTATATATTTTTTTTGACAAAAATTTATATTCATGACATTAATTTGTTTGTTGGATTAAATGATACAATACGTAACAAGTTGAAATATATATATGAGAGGATTAGAAAAAATTGAAGGTCTTTTTAATTTTGTTTAACATTTTTAATATGTAATATCACTTGTTCTATATCAAGAATAATTATAACACTTTTGTTACACATATACACATATAATGGGAGGCAATAATTAACATATTTTCACTCTAGAGAATACTAAAATAGATAAATTACACATGAAACACTTATATCACATTATATAAATCATCAATTGTATTCCAATTATTTAAACTAATTTATCACACTCAACTTCTTTACTTCCACTATGTTTCACAAAAAAAATTATCATATTTTTTTTAATTAAAATTTTGATAATTAATTAAATACCAAATTATAAACTATTTATTAATAACGCAAATTATTATATATTAATAATTTTTTTAATCCATAAAATAATATATAATTTAGTCAATATAATAACTAATTATTATTATTTTTTTAAAATTAATTTTTATTAATTTTTTTTAGTGTTTGATTACTAGTTTTCTATTATGTTACTAAGAACTATTTTTTTATTTAAATTATTAGGATTATTTTTGTTGTTGTTATACATCACTACTGTTATTTACTCGATATTCTAACTAAAATTCTTTTGGTCAATATTAAGGACACTATTTTTCGACAAATGTAAATTAATTTTTTTTTATTGACATTTGTCGTGATTATTTTTTGTTAATGTCTATAGTGAATTTTCTCATCAACACCAATATTTTTTGTCAAATATTAACCAAAAACTATTTAGTCAATATTAGCTAGTTTTTTTTTTCTCTAAATTTAATTGAGAAACCTTTCAGTTTACATCGATTAAAAAGTTGAAAAAAAATCAAATCAACAGTATTGTAAAATTAACTCATATAGATATCAATTTAAATAATTGTGGTTGACATTAATTTAAAGGAATTTTGATCGATGTCAACAGAAAAAAAAAGTTCGTCAATATCAATCGAAAAAAGTTTGACAAACTTTGAACGGAAAATAACATTAACCATGAATGACTAAAAAAATTATCAATATTAATATATTTGAATTATCAATAATAATTTGATATTTAAATAACTTTTTTTGTATTTGGTAGTAATTAAAATACTTTATCCAAAGAAATTAAAATTCAATAAATTTAAATTGACTTATTAAAACATTTGAAAAGAAATCAATTTAAATTTAATGTCTTAGACATTATAAAATTTTCTGTACAAAGGCAATATTAAGGTGTGAAGTTATCTTATCACTCATTAATTAGTACCAAATATCCCTATTATATCTCCATCAAATCAATTGTCTAATAACATGGATTAAGTCGTCGTACTCCAATCATGACCCTACAACTATTTAACCTTTTTGTTTGCAAACGTATAAATACTTTAACTTCATTAATCATGCTTAACTAATACTTTGTTGGATATAAGATGATCCTATATTATTTAAGTTATTACTTATTAGTGTTGTTGTTATTCAATCCTACATTTATTTTCAAAAACATTTTTTAAACTGAAATAAAACACAGTCAATGTATATTGTCCAAATAAAAGCATGGTTAAATATTTGTAGGTTTGAACTTTTATTGAATAGTAGATTATTTTATATAAAAATAATTGAGAGAAACTTGACATTTTCATTAGAAGTGCATTTAAGAATCGCCAATGTGTATATGTACATGTTTTTTACTCAATTACACTGTAACGACAAAATAACAAATGAAGAAAAGTGAATATCTTAACCCAGGCGAATATTACTTTTACAAATTAATGAGACCACTTTTTCTTTAGATGAAATGTGTTGTCCTAAAAAAGAATGATAGAATCTCTATCTATTTATATGCACACTCGGTGAATTTTTTTCTTGTTTAAGTACTCAACAGATCAAATTATTTTACTTTCTTTTTTACTTTCACTTCTTCTATTCAGTTAAACTCTTGTTCATTTCGTATGCTTTCGATTAGGAGAACACGGGTAAAAGGTGCTTCGACAATCAAGTAAGTATTTGGTATTTGGTGTTTGATGTTCAGTGCAATTAATGTGCGATAATGATGTACTTTTTTCTCAAAAGTTGTGACTATTTATATGTTTATCATTAGTCCATTACCTGGTGCTTTTGTATTGCTTAGCCTCGTTAATTTTCTTTTGATTTTAATGCACTTTGAACATGTCGGTCGGTCAAAATTGGGTATCGAGACTTATAGGTTTTCTCCAGTACACTTGCCCCCATGCTCGAGAGATCTTCTCAAAGAGTCTAGATGTGATCGTTATGTTTTTTGTGGTAGGATGTGACGTGTTGACGACGTGAAGGCCTTGAAAGGACATGTCTCATGATGACTTTGGTGTGAAACACTACGATAAGATGAGGGCCGTTGGATCTGAAACAATCTTATGGTGCATATCAGAGTGACGTTTCACTGTTCATGGCCTTCCAACGCCTATAAATAGTGGTCCCCCACCTTTCATCTTTTACTTCTTTTGCTCCGACTTTCGAACTCTACAACCTGGCGAGGTGTTTTCCCTTCATTCCGAGAGGTTAGTGATGTCTTTTATTTTTGGTTCTTCCAATTCCAATTTGTCTCCTTCTTCTTTGTCTAGGTCGTCTTCAACCAAACCCTTGTCGAACGGAGCTATCTAGGTCGTGCCCCAAACTGTTAGCTCAGTTAGAGTTGACCATTCGGTGGGTGCAACCGAACCTTCTTCTAAGCCTCACGAGGTCGTGCCGCTAGACGTTAGCCCGATTAGGGTTAATGATCCGATCGCGACAATTGACCGATCAAACCATGTTGTAACGAGCGAGTTGTCCCATCGTATTGAGTTTGCTTGGATTGATCACAAGGTCAGTGAGTACTTCACTCAGTTCTGCGACTCCTCATACATTGCTTCTTTTTGCTCCTACACCTCCTCTTACAAAAAAATTAAGGGAAAAATTTTCAAGGTTTTCATAGAGCCGGAAGGTATGAGGTTCTTCTTTGATTGAGAGGGTTGGTCCATATTTTCTTTTTATTGGACCAAGAATCGTACTCGATATAAGCACTAGCCTCGTTCCTCCTGTAGCACCTAGGACTTGGAGGTATACTTTGTCTTCGATAAACTGTTGAGAAGACTTATGCACGGTCAACTCCCTACCTGAAAGCTCTTGACCGTGTATAAGTCATCCTAGTGGTGGACGAACTTTCATGTTTGCATAATTCTTCTTCTCGACCGGTTTAATTTTTGCTAACCTTTTATCTTTATTTTTCAGGCATAATGACTTAGAATAATCCACAAGTTGATGCTCTGCTGGCCGAGCTTCAGTGAAAAGTTGTTGGCCGCAAGGGCAAGGGTAGTATAGAGATGGTTGCGACCGACAACCCTTCCTCTGCTGGAGTGATCGAGCCCAATCGACACTTATGGGAAAGCAGCAAAAGGAAGACTACAACCACCACCACTCGGTCGTCCCATGAGACTACAAGACGTATGTCACCTTCATCACCCATTCGACTGAGCTCTTTATCTCCAGTCGGTGTTAGTGAGGGTCCCCTCCCACTACTTGGTGGAGATCTTCATTTCACCAAAGGAGTTCTAATGGCATAAATTATAGGATGTTGGAGAGATTTAAAACATATATTTCCAATAAAAATCGTTTGAAAATAAGTATAAAAAATCATAAGAGAAACTTATTTTTAAGATTTGGATTAAACATGTTTTCCTCCAGTGAAATTATTATTTTTTCTTAGTCTAAACTTTATACATACTAAATATACTTGTAGTAAGAAAATTATTGGAACAATTGTTTACTAGTTCTTTTTTTTTTTAAATAACAAACGATCTTTCAGCATGAACTATATTATAACATTCACATCAACGATGAATCAACATAAAATATTTCAACATTTTAATAGACATTGAAAATTTGTTTATCACATAAATAAAAATTGACAAATAACTCATTCTAATAGCTTTCTTATTATAAATATTCAAAAAAAATCTAAAGTTGAAAAAAAAAACTAATTTCATATAAAAGTACATAAACCAAAAACATATTGATGAGAATTTTTAGAAAAAAATCAATTTTCAACTTGGGTCCTTATAACACATGTTAGCATTTACCTAAGAGATACATACTAGAATATAAAAAGATCCAAAATAATTTTATATTTATTAAAATTAATAATTATAAAGTTATAGATGTGCAGCATAGGTTGATTTACAGATAAAAGTTGGCATAAATGGTGAATGATCCTTCTGTCTTGGTCAACAATTGATTTAGAGAGCAGCAGTTAGTTGGGGGTTAATCAGTTTATAGTTGAGTATATGTAAAATTCATTCATCGTCTAACAAGATCCCACGAAACTGATCTGCCATGCATGCATGAATACGAACCTCAAGAATATGCAGGTGACAGCTCTGCATAAAAGTAAAGTCAAAGCAAATCACAAGTCAAAATTAATGAACGTGTGTAAGCAAGGTGGCTCAATGAAAAATATGTGAAAACAGTAGTTTTCATCACATACTCTATCGTAAAGGGCTCCATAATTTCCTCTACATACGGTTCAACAAACTATAACCTACCCTTTATGGAGCCCCTTAAGAAACAAACAAATCAATGTCTTTGGGTAATAGGATATTGCATTGACTCAATTTTCATGGATGTTATGTTAAGATCCAAGCCAATTTAATGTCGTTTAGTTGTGGATGGTTTACATGAGAGTGTCTCTCTTTTGTTTCGTGGCCATCATTTTTCTCATTCTCTCAACTGTATTTCTTCATTAATGGTGGTGCTGTCTTCAATTTTTTTCCACAAATTTATGGGCTAGCCTTCTACAACGTGCTTCCCTCTCACCAAGATTCGACACAACCCATCAAAGTTTTCTCTAGTTTTGTCAAACTTATCTACAACTTTCAAGAACAAAGCTACTTTTATATTACTTTATTATTCATTTAAATGTCCCTTTTATTCTATTTTATTGTCTGCACTGTGACAGCTAATAATCTTTAGATGCACAAATCAGGGTAACATATCCATCAAACCAATCAAAGCAAATGAAACTAAACATTATAAAAAGGAAAATTAGGTCATGTTAATTACACCAAGTTATCTATTTCACACTTCATTCAAATGATTAGCCAGCAGCATACATGCTGAGAAGTGAAAACGAAATATAATTATTAAGTGAAAAAAAAAATAGTATTCTTTTGGTTTACAATTTTAAAATATAAAATCAAATGTATCCAGCTGCTAGTTTTATGAAAATCAAGCATGGAATTCAAAAGAACAAAATCATTGTTACAGTGACAATAACGTAAGATTTAAAAAAGAGCACATACCTCAACTCTAGATTACTTTGAAATAATAATTACAGTGACATATTTAAAATAATTGAGCTCTGAACTTTCAAAACTTTTAACGTTGGTATATTATAAACATTATAAATCACGTGTTAGGTTCCAACTACTTACCAAATTTAATTTATAAATTAAACAGATTTGTTATTAGGTATAGACTAATATGATGTCATCAATCCTATTAGTTTAACTTTGGATTTGATTTTTTTGAATTGGTTAATACTTAGTAATCACATTTAAAACTTGATCAATTTCTCTTGTATGAAGGAGAAATGTACACAGAATATATTTAGAAAAGGAATTTGAACAGCTTTTATTAAATCATGTATTACTAAGTGGACTTTAAGCTTAACGTCGAGAATGACAGCTCATGAGACAACATATTATAGATGATCCGATAACGGATGACACGATAGGTTCGATAAACATTTGTTATGTAAACTTTAAATGACTCTGATATCATATTATGAAATGAACTTTAAACTTAATTCAAATTCTATAAAACCAACTCGTAAAATTTTCATTCATTAATATATAATAAAATATTTTCATCGATCTCCAACATCAAAGAACAAGTTTTGAAATATAGTAATTTGGTTTGACTTTGAAGATAAAGTTTGGGTGTTATGATTGTTTTTGTAGAGAGAAAATTGGGAGGTGAATGTGAATTGTATCACTTTCTTAAGCACATGTTTATGATTTTGACATATATCCGTCATATCTGAGTAAACAGGGAAAGTTTTTAATGTTAACACCATATCTATATGAATCTATAGTTCTAGATTCTCCATTATTTACTCTCTGAAGGAAACACACGTAAGCAACAAAATATTGAAAAGGAATATTGGCTATTTTTATTTTCTTTCTATAGACAAAAATGGTGAAAGTATATTCATTTACCGGCAGAGGAGGGCATATACAGTTAGACATTAAACATTCTTCACCAATATTTAAATCTAAATTTCTCATTTAACCATATGTGTGCTAGCTTATTATCATGCATGCATAAACCTAATCTTGTAGTTACTAAATTACATCGTATCAAAATACCATATATTCGATTTTAACTAAAGTTTTAAATAACCACCGTTTTAATGGTGGTTTTTTCGCCGGGAGCCAAAAACATTTTTCCTCCTCGTAAAATTTATTAAATGCCACTGCTACAACACATTTCATCACCGTCTTCTATATTAATTATTTTATAAATTTTATGTACCATCGTATTAATGGTCAATTGTCCCACCAAATGACTTAGTTCAATATTTCTCTGATGGTAGTAAGATTGGACATTTGAGTTTAATTTTCAGGGAATCAACAACTAGCTTTTTATTAAATTAGTCTTTTATTAAAATTACAAAATTTTATTTTAATATTAAAATTAGCTTTTCACCTATATGAATGCAGGTTCATAATCAAGGGTCATTGAGACTCTATAAATATTTATTACACACACGACAATACTAAAAGTATATGTATTATTGAACATATTTATTTTTTTCATTTATCTTATACTGAATACTAATTTATACATCAAAATATCTTTGACAAATACTCTGTTTCCATTGAATTCACTACAACAAAAAACACTAGGTAAACAGGACAAAAATTACTCATTCCGACCTATAAAAAAAACATTTTATATATGAAATGTCTAGCAATTAATCTAGAAAATAGCATTTTACATCCATTCAAATCATATTGTTGCATTTTCATTTATTAATTTAATGCCACTGATTGTTGGAAAGTCTCAAATTGTTTATCTCAAGTATTTAAGTATCACTTGTACATTAGTTGCAGAACTTGCTATATTCTTTTCTACCAAACCATCATCTCCCACTTTTTTCTGTAAGTTTTTTCCCATCTCCCCTTTTTTTACATTAATGAATCATATTTTTTATTTTTTACAATTTAGTTTTTTTTTAAACTATAAGTTTAATTATTAAAGTTAAGTGTTTCATTCTAGATTTCATCTTAGTATAATGATAATATAAAGTGAAATGTTCAACGTAAGATATCATAAAAAAATAATGCTAAATCATATTTACAATATCATGAATATACTATTTAAATTGTATTTCGTTTAAGTATAGATATGTTTTAATTGTCTCAAACTTGAATAGTGTATTATTTAAGTAAAGATTATTTATTATTTCAATACTCAACTAATATATTATATTATTCAAACAATATATATTTCAACTAGTATCTTAAAATATGTTTGTTTTAATATCTTATTTTCAAAATAAGAATTTTAACAAAATTTTTTTATAAATAAGGGATTATAAAATAATTTACTTTGAGAGACCTCTACAGGAAGTTAGTGGTTCAGAGTCAACCCAAAACAAATGCTAAATTACTAAAACAGAATTTTTATATTAGTATTAATACTGCAAAATAAGCAAAAGTAGATAGGTCGAATTTAAAAATTAAAATCTATCCAATATATATATATATATATATATATATAAAGTATCAAGTTTTTTATTAAATATTTATATATTTGTAAACTGATATATCGATAATAATATATTCATAAGACATCTTTTAAAATAACTAGAAATAAATTATATTTAACAGTTATATGTCACAAAAACTCTCTTGGATTTATAAGAAAAAGTATTTATAAAGTCATATGAGTTATTTTTTAAAATCTACTAAATTAGAATGGATTATGCACTTTTTTATATTATTTTTATCATATAATAGTAATTATTGAAGAATAATTTGTTTTTAGATTTCTGAAAGATCAAAAAGGAAAATTATATATGTTGTCTCATTCATTAAGATCAGAACAAGAAAATAAGAAGACGGATTTTATAGTCAAGTCAAAACGGAAAATTGTGTCGTCTCATTAAGATGAGAGAAAAATAGATTTGTATAGACAAGTATTGATGTTTAGAGATGTTAACATTTTTTATAAGAAAGGAAATCTTAAAGATGTTAACATAGAGTATTGCTGTAAAAGAAATCATATATAGTATTCATAAATTTGTTGCATTGATAAATGTCAATAATAATTTTAATTCTTAATCAATATAAATATAAAACTAATAAATTCATTAGATTGCAATACAATTATTTATCATTTAAAAATAGCAAATACGGACTATTAAAAGTGAAAAAAGTATAAAAAAAAAAAAAAGCAAATTTTATATATTTTTTTTTAAAAAATGAAAAATAACAAATTTTTATAAAATAAAATATAATATACAAATATATATATATATATATATATATATATATATATATTATAAATTCCTAGATAAATCAATTCCATTTTTCTATCAAATATATAACATGTAAAATTTATGTATTGAACACAATAATTCAATTCTAATCAAATATCAATATACATCAATCATTTACATCACATATTGATCTATACATAAAATAATTCAACAACCATATATACCACACATAAATCTATACATCAAGGATATTCAACTACAAAAATCGAAAAACTCATATTAAGTAGGTTTTACTAGATACTAACATTTGATTCAATAACCAAGATTTAGATTTACAGGTGAATCTAAGAGAAAGAACTATGGTCAAGATGAGTCACGGTGTGTAATGAACTTTGTCGTCAACTTCTCATCACTTGATGTCTTAGTCTATGTGACCTAGACCATCAGTGAAGTTAGATGATCTTTGTTAAAACATAGGTGTCAATACTTAATACATAAATCAATCAACAATTCATGCAATATCCCAAATGTATAATCTCAATTCCATACAAATTACATCATTCTCATACAATATATATCATTTAAAAATTTCACAAATCAATTAATATACAAACTAATATTCACTTTACGTTAATAAATAAAACATTTATACATAATCTAAATCATTAAAGAGGCTAGAAGAAAAGAAAAGAAGCAAAGAAGGTTAACATATAGTCAACAAACAAAGATCAAAACTTAGTTTAACAAATTTTATACTCCAACATATATACTAGATTGACTTCTTATCTAAATTAGCAATCCTAAGATTTTATAAAAAAAAAAAAAATTCTCTTACTTGTACTCTTTAATTATTCCAAGGAAAATCCAGTTCAAAAGGGAGTCACTCTAACATTTACGGATTAAAACAAGTTATCCAAACATTATCAAATTTTGGTACGAGTTTATCAAATTGATATGATCACTGCTCTCAACTGATCCCACCAAGATTGACGAAAAAATCATAAAAAAAATAAGAGAAAAAGGAACCTTTAGAATAAATAGAAATTTTCTCTGTTTGAAAATTTAATCGGGTAAAAATGATTCCTAACTCCTCAACTATCGTAAAGTGTGACCAAATTTTGAAATAAATAAAGCATGGAGGAAGAAAAAATAAAGGAGAGAGAGAGGAAGATAAGCCATTGATGATGCAAATAGAGTGAAATTATGATTGTGATGGATTAGACCTATTCCTCTATTAATAAGTTATGTTTTCAAATTTTAAAAACATAAACTAATTTATTTAATAAATATATAAAATTAAAAAAATATTAAATATTAAATTTAATTTATTAAAATAAAATAATGTAATAAAAATGTGAATACACAAATTTACTCATTATAAAAAAATTTAATGGATACCATTTTTCTTTTATCTATTACTAACAAAAACATAAGCATTGTTTAGTATGCACGTGTATTTGCATTTTCGATGGTATTTTATTTGAATAGGTTAAAATTAATATTATAATTAATTTAAATTTAGATATATTAGATTATATATATATATATATATATGTGTGTGTGTGTGAATATATAATACGATATTTTATTTTGTATATTGTTTTAATCTATAAAAATATATAGTGTGTTATCCTCATTTAGTATTACTTATAATAGTAAAAGATAAATAAAAATATGTGTACACAGCTATTTTTGGTACAAATGGTAATTTTTATTTACTATTTTCTTTTTATCTTCCACATGAGTTTTAGGTTGTAATTTGTAATATTACTAAAGTAAACAAAAAATAATTTGTAAAGTCAAATATTGTAGGCAAATGATAGTCAAATATTGCAGGCAAATGATAGTCAAATATTGTAGGCTTGTATCCTAGTAATGGAGTCAATTATTGTGACAAAAATAATGTAAACCGAAGAATGACTCAAAAGATGAATTGATTTAAAATTTGACTAAAAGATTCTAAAAGTGTATTCCCAAAAATGTTGTTAATGAAAGTAATTAAAAGCAATAAACAATGATTACTAAGAATAAAAATAGTTTAAGATAAGATAAAAAGGAAAGATAGATATATTGGTTAATTCTACTTAAAATTAGATTCAGTCAATTCAAGCAATTTTTATTGAATTTTTTACTAAAAATCTTGAATTACTGATTATAGGTATTCATATGTAACTAGAACAACAACTGATATAAAGTTATCAATATAGTTTATTAAAAAAAAAATACTATTATAGGTATTCATATGTAACTAGAACAAGAACTGATATAAAGTTATCAATATAGTTTATAAAAAAAAAAGTTACTGATTATAGGTATTCATATGTAACTAGAACAAGAACTGATATAAAGTTATCAATATAGTTTATAAAAAAAAATATCACTTAGAATGTTATATATTCACAATAAAAATCTTATAACATTATCATCTAGCACTTTTTTTAAATAAGATATAAAGTATAATACTCGAAAAGAATCTCTTTTATACAAATCTCACTCTCACTTTCTTTTCTATTTCTTTTATCTTTTTTTCTCTGAACAATCTTTTTCTACCTTCTCTCTAATTTTTTTCTTCCATACCTAGTCTCTTTCAAAATTTGATCACACACCCTCCAATATCTAAGGACTCAAGGACAATATTTAACCAATCAATATTTCAAAAAGAGTTAAGTTCTTCTTTTTCAGCCAATATTATCTATTCTCTTCATTTTCTTATGATTTTTTCATCAATCTTGAAGGAATCAGTTGAGAAAAATGAGAAAAATGTTGAAATTTGGTAATATTTGGATACGTTGCTCTTGTTCCCTAAATTTAATATAATCATACTATTTGAATTTGGAAATTTGCTTTGAAGGGAAGTATTTCAAGTAAAGGAAGCTATTTATGTTTATGATAAAACCTTAGGATAGATGATTTGGAATTGCAGGTGATGTGATAATCATATATTGAGTTTTATGCAAGGTTGAGTGTTGTTGAGCATGTTTTTAATGTTTGAGTTTTAAATGAGATTTGCATGCACTACAAAAAAATCATCAAATAGAAACCAATTTTTAGAGACCAAAATAATTAGTTGCAATAGTAACTAAATTAAAGATCATTTCAGAAACTTTTTTTTGTTTGTTTTTAAATTAGTTTCTACTATTGTTAAATAGTTTTTAAATTGGTATCTAATTAACTACCAAGGTTTTAACTACCAATTATTTACATTCTAAATTTGGTAGCAAAAACTTTTGTAGCTAATTAGATACCAATTTAGAAACCATTTAACAATAATAGAAACTAATTTATAAACCAAATTCCTTTTTAGTCTCTAAGATTATTTATAATTTAATCACTATAACAATTAATTATTTTTTATCGTTAAGATTGATTTCTATTTTATGATCTTATAGTGTTTGCACATATGGTGTACCTACTAAAGTCATAATTCAAGCCAAGAAATATTACATTTGTGTTACTGGTGGCAGACATGAATCCCATGAGAGTTATTGAGTCATCAATGAAATGAAATAGAAGACCTCCCACTTGGAAACATGCTTGGAATCCATGGGAGTGCAACATTAAACAACTAATCTTGTGTGCAAAAATTTGCTTCTAACAAAAACAAACTCCATCACCAAAGACTCAAAACCACGACATGGGAGGACGTCATGGGAAATGGGAGGAAGCAAGGCAACCACGACACGGTGGAAGGGAGGATGCAGGGCGACCACGACATGGCGGGCGGAAGGAGGAGCAGAGGAGGAAATCTGTTTCCTCACCAAATTCTTGCTCTACTTTTTTCTTCTCAAATTTTCCAAGTACCCATGGTGAATTTGATATGCTGAAGATCTTTCAAAGATGGGCCAGGGTGAAAGAGGTGTTCATCTCGAGACGGCGGAATAGGTGGGGAAGAAGGTTTGGCTTCGTAAGGTTTTTCAAGGTGCCAAATGAGTACAAACTGGAGAAGGAGTTGGACCAGGTATGTATCGGTAACATGAAGCTCTATGTTAACTTGCCTAAATACACGAGATCTGGGCCCTCTCAACAAGGTGGGGTGGCACTTATGGGAGATAATAGTAAGAATCACCATAAATATGCTCTGAAACATTCAAAGGGCAAGGAGGAATGGAGAGAGCTAAAAGGAAAGAACTCTCGTAGGGACTGCTATGAGAGGCGTTCTTACGCAGATGCTGTTAGGAAACCGTCTCAGGACTCCTGGACAGGTCCAAGATTTGAAACATCCTCAACCATTCTACCTTGGATGTCAAACAGTGTAGTAGGTCGGATGACTCCAGCTATGCACTTTGTGTCCTTATGTGAGGAGTTTATTAAAGGAGGTATGTCCAGGATTAAGGTGAGATACCTGGGTGATAATCTTGTTCTCTTAACTCCTAAAGAAGGTGAACGGCTAGAAGAGATCATTAAGTTGAATAACGAATGGTTCACAAGCCTGTTCGAGGTTATTGAGCCTTGGTCCGAATCACTGGTAATGGATCATAGGTTAGTATGGGCAAGGTGCTACGGTGTTCCTTTTTCTTTGTGGAATAGGGATTGTCTGACTAAGGTCGTAGGCGATGCGGCAGAGCTGATGTCCATCGATGATGCTACTGAGCAATGGGAGAACCTTGAGTTTGCACGTATTAAAATTCGAGTGTCGAATTCGTGTAAATTTGAAGTCTCAAATGGGATCCGTATTAATGGTCATATTTACAACATTAGTATTAATGAGGAGGAAACCATTCAAAGAGGAGGGTCTTGTTTTTGTCCTGAACAGTCGTATGCCTCTTCGGACAGCATCTCTTCAATGGACTCTTTCATCAGGGAAACCATCTTCTCAGATAAAGTTTTTGAGGACGGGGACGTCAACACCGTAGCTCCCCCCCGGTGGGGAGAGGAGGCAAAGGAGGGAAGAGAACTTTCACTAGAGACAAAGGCAAAACATTTAAGGGAACCTTCTCAAGTTGTAAAGGGGGAGCAGAATAAAGAATATTTGTCTTGCATAAACGTGGTAAGGCGTGAACAGGGTACTTCTACGGCTGGGGCAGCTTTTTCTGAGCAAGGGAAGGTCAACACTATATGTTCCTTTTTGCACAAATCTTTGTCTGACCTGGCCCTCTATGTCCAAAGTTTCAACCCCTCTACAACCCAACCTGCTTTAGATGTGGGCCAGTCTTTGAAAGCCCAATTTCATAATAGTGGGCTGCTGGACCTTTCGAAACAAGGGGCTCTGGGCGGAATGGAGGTGGTGTGCGCAAGGTCAGAACAGGGTAATTCGAAGACACCAACGTCACCGGGTGGTGGTGGCTCGGAATCGTTAGCAGAGGCTTCCGTTAACTTTGACGGAAATATTACAACGAAGTATCAAAGGGGTTTGGCCCATCCACATGGTCCTAATCGAAGTGGAGAGGATGAAAGAAGACCGGCAACCCTACCTGGGCGTGACCTTTCTGGGGGTTCTGGCGAACCAAGTAGTGTGGGCAGCTCTTCACCGGAGAAGAGAGGTCGGGTCTCGGTTAAAGCAACACCAAGTGGGGTAGAAGGATCCAAAACACCGGAGAATGTGCGTAGGTTACGTGATCTCTGGGAGCAGGGCACGAAACCGTCGTGCCTACGGTGGAGGAACAAGGGTG
>Ga0123342_1000032_pt1 | contig 128152 bp, 44 predicted proteins | sample Turbeawhitnodule_FD_89960 | JGI IMG/M metagenome (GOLD analysis project Ga0123342, IMG submission 89960) | Root nodule microbial communities of legume samples collected from Mexico - Turtle bean Mexico white nodule | ecosystem: Host-associated > Plants > Roots > Nodule | place: Mexico: Nepantla... | reverse complement strand
ATATTATTTTACTTACAAATTCTCATTTATTCATATTATTGACAGATTATAAATACTATATAGAATCAAAATTCTCTAAAATTTTAAGAAAAATCATGTAATTTAACTATAAATATTAATAAAACTAAATTTTAAATTTACTAATTTTATAAAAAATAAAATACATTAATGAGATATCAATGAAATTTTACTTAAATCTCTACCACATTTTAAAATAATTAAAAAAATAATAAAATTAAATATATTAATAAAAGTAAAATTATCCACTAAAAATAGTGGTTACAAACCATTATAGATATATAATAGAAATAATTCTTTCAAAATTAAAAATTAAAACAAAAGAGTAAAGGTAACATTATCAAAAATTATTTCCAAGTTTAAAAAAATTCTCATTTCTAATATCTTTAGACTGAATATTAAAAAAATAAAACTTTTAAAAATTAAGATTTAGGAAAATCAGATAGACGTAAAACAAATATTAATATTTATTTATTATGTCATTTTTTTAAAACATTATAAAAGAGGAAACGAAATGTTTATTCCATTAAATCATTCAGAATGCAGTTATTTTTTTTTTTGGATATTCTACACCGAGGGTATTGTTTAAGTAATTCTAACAGCCTTATGGGTGAAAAATATTTTTTATTAAAATATATTTTTAATAAAGGAAAAGAATGCGGGGAATTAACAAAAGAAAAATAAGAAAAAATAAAATAAAGTAAAATAAAATAAAATTATATTTTTAAGTTATTTATTCATTGAAGTTTGAAAAAGAGTGAAGTATTTTGTTGAGATTTTTGAAGAACTTATATTAAAGTTAAGAAATTCTCCGTTGTCCTGTATTCGTTGTTTTAGAATAAATACTTTTTTTTTTACTGGAATTTTGTATTAAATATTAATCTTTTATAACAAATTGAATTGATTAATCAATTAGTTGATTAATTTTGTATTAAATATTAATCTTTTTATAACAAATTAAATTGATTAATTAATTAGTTAATTTAATTGAAGTTTTCAATTTAACACCTATATTTGTAAAAAATTTAAGAAAATAATTTACATTCTCTCGTTTCAAACCACATATTCTAACATTATCACGATAAATAATTTTATTTTTAACTTTATTATAATTAAATATTTGTTTTTTTTTTAAATATTAGCAATTTTTTTACTTGTAAACAGTGAAAGTAACTAGAATAAACTATAAAGATAAAGGGGAGGGATGTATACATTTTATAACAAAAAAAACAAAGAATAAAGATGGTTATATTGTATTTATACATTATGACTTAAACATTTGATAACTTCTAAGATTTACTTTCGTAAGTCTACGAGACATTCTACACACATTTACAATATTATATGAAATTCAAAATATATATCAAATTCAGTTTTTTTTTTATGATTTCTCACTTTGCTTTAAGAAATTTATTTTCTAATAATGTAATAATTCTTCTTCCATTTTATTGAGGAGTATAATGTGTTAGTCTAATATCAAGATTTATGTATATAAAACATAAATCTTTCCCATGAGTGAAATATAAGAAGTAACTTAATATTTAATTGATGGTTAATTCTTTCTACTCCTATTTTTTTTTTCTTTTTTTATACAAACTTTCATATTATACATCACTATCACTATGCAACTTAACATTTCAGATAGACTAACATCTAAAACAACAATAATCATTTGTCATCACATGAAAAAATATTATTAAAAAAAATACAAAAAATATGGGAGACTAGACCGAAACCCATATGCTAACAAAAACGATACATAGGTAGACTATACCTATTCAAATAGAATTTTAAGAATAAACTAGATGAAAGCCTATTATACCAATGAAAATTTTTTTATGAATAAATCATAAATTAACCAACTTATCACCACACGCATTCCATTCACGAAAAATATGAGTAACCTAAACCTGATTTTCCCATAGTAATTAAGACAAGTTGTGAGTGGTGTGATGAATGTGAGAGTATTTTTATTTATTTTTAAAGATGTAAAATGTATGATTACAAAATTACTCTTGTCTCTAAAAAAATAGAATAATTAAATATTATGTATTTTTATCTAAATTTGGATGAACTAAAATGATTAGTAGTATAATCCGATATAGTTGAATAATTAATTTAAAAAAAAATACAAGTTACTTGATGAAATAATTTACACGTGAAATTTTGAATATATATAAAAATTGTAAGTTGTTATATGGAAATAAATAATTTAAATATTCATAAAATTAAAAAATTCTAATTAAAAATGTCTTTTGTATTAAATGTAAATAATATTATTATATTTATAATAATATTATGATTTTTATTATAAATAAGTATATATTTGTTCTATTAAATATAGTAAAAATTGTAAATTATTATATGAAAATAAATAATTTAAATATTCATAAAATTAAAAAATCCTTTTGTATTAAATGTAAATATTATTATTATATTTATAAGAATAATATATTTTTTTATTATAAATAACTATATATATATATTTTATTAAAAATTTATTTTATTATTAATTCTTATTATTTCATTTTATTAAAATATTTGTGTTAGTTAAATTTATTTAATAATTAATATTTATAATAAATTCTACATTTTATTAATGAAAAATGTAAAAACGTAAAATTTTAAAATAAAAAAAAAGCAAATTTATAAAAAAACCTATTAATTTTTTTCTTTGATTTTCTTCTTTTTAAGGGAAGAAAAGATTTATTTTTCACACTAATATCTTCTCTTTTTTTTCCACTAAATCATAAATCTAAATAAGAATATCCTCTCACATATTTACTTTTTCATACATTTGCGTGTAAAAATTACATAGAAACAAATTCCTAAATTTTAAAGAATAATTTTCCTTTTATAAAATCAACAAATAATCTTAAGATTCCAAAGGTGGAAAAAGAGGAAGTAGAAGAAATCATGGATATTGTGTGTGTGGACCTATAATCATGGATTCAAGCGAGGGTTCCAGCTGGAATATGGTGTTCTGAATTCACACCGAAAAAATCATTTTCACAAGAGAACACGAAGTGAGTGAATTTTTAACTTAGAACAGAACCAATTTTAACGTGTCCCCACTATTGTGCATGCATCTTGACACGACTAAAGTCTTTTCAGATCATATTCTTCACGGTTTTGGACCAGACTGAAAACGAGACAAAAGATAAATGAAACCATAGTTTTTCATTTTTAATATTATTTTTCTGGATAAAATGCATTTTCTGTCATTATCAAAATATTTAAATTCTATTATAATCTTCTAAAAAAATTGACCTTTTCTATTCGTTTAATTTTAAAATATTCAACTTCTAGTTCTCAAACTAATCATAATTTATATTTAATAATGAGTATAGACCACCACAAAATAAGCTAGTAGATTGAAAAATGTCTGTAGAAAAATAAAATAAAATATGATAAATTTCAAAGAAAGGAAAAACATATTTTATATTTTTAATAAATTATGAATTTACAAAAGATAACTAAATAATATGTAGTACTACTCATTTGTACTTACAAATGTCGGGCCTAGCTGATGCCAAATGGCCTGATAAGGCCAACAAACACTCGTTAACATAGACTTGAAATGACTCTGATACCATATTACTAAGTGAATTTTAAGCCTAATTCAACCCCATAAACCCGACTCATGAGGTAAGGTTTGCACCCACTTATATATAATGAAATGTCCTAATCTCTAGTCGATGTGGGATCTCCAACAACAATGGTAATATTTGAAACTAAAATCAACTATGTCACCTAAAAAAAGTTTTATACTCACAATCTAAATATTCAAACTTTTAGTTTAATTGTCCAATATGAATCTAAATTTTTAAATATTCAAACTTTTAGTTTAATAAACATATATCTAATCAAAACTAATAAGATTCAATCCATTTGTTTTGTAAAACTTTTCAAACATGCATAAAAAGAAAGTTAATCAAAATGTAAACAAGCTTATTTATTTGTGAAAAATATGAACGTAGTGATAAGAAAAAGAAATCTTACATCAATATGTCATCACAAAATATAGCAGTAGGAACCTATTAAGAGTATTTAACATTCTAAAGTATCCTTTTTACCATATACCTTGAGAGAAACATGATGATGCAACAATAAACTCAACCTCTGTAATGGATAAAGTCACAACAAGTTGTTTCTTAAATAACCAAAACACAACACCTGACCAAGCATGAAAACATACCATGAAATGTTTTTATTGTCATCAACATCTCCAACATATAATTGTTTGAATATGATACTAAATCTTTTCCTTTGTCTCTAATGTACTTAAGGCCAAATTCTAATGTTTCATTTAAGTATTCAAGGATCATCTTTGCAACAATTAGGTGCATCTCTATTGATTTTTCCATATATTTTGTTCACAAGACAAACAACAAACATTAAATCTAGTATAGTAGCGTTAAGATACATTAAAATAGTTCCATTTACTAGAACTCTATTGTCATCTTTGGACAACTTAGATATAGGAACCAAATGATTAGTCACATTATTGTTGTTCTGGATACCAAACCTTTCCATAATTTCCTTGGCATATAAATATCCCTTTATCATATTAAGTTACTTCTATGTCTAATAAATATTTAATTATTCTAATATTTGTCATGCCAAACTCCCTTTGCATATAGTCCTTAAATTCATCAAATATCTTGTCATTTTCAGTTTAGATTAGATCATCCGCATAAAGAATCATAAGTAAAAATTGTCCTGCATATCCTACTTTAACAAAGTATGTCCATGAGAAAAAAATTCAAAAACCGTGGTTACTAAAGTATGAATCTATTCCATTATACCAAGCCCGTAGGCTTGTTTTAGGTCATACAAGGCCTTCCCCAACTTGTAGATCTTACTTTCCTCACCCTACTTATGATTTAGCTCACCATGTAGGAAAACACTTTGACATCAAGTTGAAACACATTCCATCTTTTAAAAGCAGTTAAAGCCAAAAAAGCAGTTACATCCCATCTAACAACATGAGTAAATATTTCATTGTAATTAATCTCATACTATTGAGAGTATCCCTTTGCCACAAGTTTAGATTTGTGTTTTTCTACCTTCTCATTTCCATTACACTTGGTCTTATAACTCCACTTTACTCTTATAGACTTAGCACCAGGAGGAAGAGCAATAAGCTCCCAAACGTGGCATCTTTCCCAACTTATTTTTTTTAGTATTAGGCACATAAACATAGTCCACAAAACCAAACATTCTAAAGTGCCTTACTTAAGGTTGAAAACCACTCCATGTTTTTTCAGATCTAACATTTTTCACATCTAAAGTATGACTCATATTTAACACATATACTGATGAATTCACTACACATGGCCATAGTTCTTTAGGGACTTATTTATCTGACAACATATTTCTCACCATGTTCATGATTGTTCTATTTGATAACTAAATGTAATTACCAAAATCTTTTTCAACCCTGGTTTTAAACTTCATAGAAACATTAAAAGCTTTAGATTTTTCAAAAAGAAAATATACATGTTTTTTTACTGAAATCATTAATAAAGATCATGGAGTACCGCTTGTTACTGTTTGAAGTTGGTCTGATGAGACCACATATGTAAGAATGGATGAGTTCTAGATGCTTATAAGCTCTCCATAAACTTTACTTTAGAATAACCTCCCTGTGGTTCTTTCCATCATGCAATCTTTTAACACAGTCGATAATTCTTTAAGATAAGATGGCTCCTTAACCATTTCTTTTTGAAAGAGAGTTTTGAAGCCTTTAACACCAAGACATTTCCTACTTTCAAGCAATTTGAAGATATTACATGACCACTTATAACAAACATTTGGTTGAAACACATATTGTTTGTCATGATAAGACCTTTATCATCATGAAAAAGTTTACACATGGTATCTTAAGTTGACTTATACTCTACAAAATATTCTTTAATTATTTAATATAGAACACATAATAGATAGTTTATATGATCCCATCAATCTTTATCCTAACATTTTCACATCCTTTCACTGTCATACTTGAGTTGTCACTAAGTTTTTCATATTCGGTAAAGTTTTCATCTAAATAAAAAAACCATTCCGTTTAGCCACACATAAGATTATTACATCCTGAATAGAGAAACCAAGTTTTCTTTTCTTCAATTTCTTTACTCTCATCACTAAAAGAAATGAGAAACATATCTTACTCTTTATCAAACTCTACACATTTTGCATTTGTTTTCATGATTGGGACACTCATATCAAAAGTTGCCTAACTTGTGACAACTAAAGCATTCCACAAAATTATGACAAATTATTTATCTCTGCCTCTACCTCTATCTCTACCTCTTGATCTGCCAAACTTTGGAACCTTTAAGGCTTGTTCCTCCTCTTTGTGCCCTTTTATTCGTTGTTCATAAACCAAAATACTACTTTGCAATTCATTAATTGTCATGGTCTCAACATCTCTAGATTACTCGATTGAGACCACATAATCAAATATTGTTATCATGGATCTCAATATTTTCTCTACAACTATAAGTTGCTCCATCTTCTCATCATGTATCTTCATTTTGTTTGCAATAGTCAAAGTTCTTAAAAAAAAATCATTCATAGATTCATTGACATTCATCTCAATTGCTCTCCTTAAAACTTGTAATTTGTAATTGAACATATTTTTACCTATATAGATCCTTAATATTTATTCTTCATAAAATCTCAAATGATTTTTTTTAACTATTGTCAAAAGATCGTCTTTAAGATGTTTATGATAAATTATTTGAAAAAGATAATTATTTATTTTTAAATATTTAATTAACTCTTTTAAAAAATCTTCAATTGTTTTTGGGAAGAATTAATGGATGTTGCAACTATTCCATCCTCCACAAATTTCAATACTCCTTTTGATCTAAGAAAATTTTCCATAAATACAGAGACCATCAAATTTTATAGTTGCACTTTGTACAAAATTTTCTTCTACATTCTTTCTCGTCTTCTTTAAAAATACTAACATTTTTTACATATCAAACCATCTGAAGAAACACGAACTCAATTTTAAGAAAAATATAAAAAAAACAGCATATCTATTTCTTCCTAATAATTTTCCAGATAACAAAATGTTTTTTTATAAGCTAGACTAAAACAACATAAAACTAACACTCAATTCATAAAATAATTAATTAAATTAGTTTCTTCAAGTAAACAATAAATAAGTTTAAACTTATCTATAAGCTCATTATATAAATAATTAACACCAAAATTTATCGCGATAGATATGACAAAACGACAGTATTTATTACCATGTCCCGAGATGACTGCCATAAACGATGTCGTTTACTGTATTGGTGGCACATAGATTTAATAGTTGTACGGTAGGGGTATGAAACGTGAATTAGGGTATTGTCGTTAACAGTGTCTACTAACACTGTACTGAGAATTGGGCCATTGGGTCTGTGGTGGGCTCATTTGTAACGTCTTGATTCCATTCTGTGCTGGTTCAGTAAGGGTCTTTTCCATCGATTCACGAGTTCCACGTTCTCTTTTTTGTTCCACGTGTCCTCTTGATTATGTAATTATTACGTTAATGAATTGTGTTAAATAATTAATTTGCGATGAATATATAATCATTTTAATCATGTAAAAACTTATCATCCTGTTATTCATTCACATAATATTAAATACAAAATTCTTATAAATTTTTCTTATAATAATGATCTTAAAAATATAATAATAATAATAATAATAATAATTTTTATTAATAACCGTAGAAAACTTTATATTAGCATTCCTAAAATCTTATAAAACGACAGTCGCACTAGGTTTTAAATAAATACTCTTCTTCATTTTATTTTAAAAAGAAAAATAACAGTATATTTTATTTTGATATATTATGGGTGAAATTACGTATTAATTAATTTGCAATCACCACTCTGATTTAATTTTAAAAAATTATTACAAAATATAGAATGCTTAATTATATGATAATTTTAAATGGTGTAATTTTTTTGACATTGTTAACATACAGTAATTAATTTTTCAACTTTATATTTTAAAATTTTATTTTATCTCATTTATTTAAATTTTAGTAAAATATGTAGTTAATAAAAAAATAAAAAAATATTAATATCGTTTCTTTAAAAATATAAAAGAGGTAACCATTTATTTGATTTTTAAGAAAGAGTGCGAATATTATTTAAAAAAATTGGAAAAATATCAGTGTAATAATTTACACGAAACAGTGTAAAAAATTACATTAACGTTATATTTTAAGTGAGTCTTTCACTATATTATTACTTTTGTGTATTTCTTATTAGAAATATATATTCACTTAGTCACTTTCTTTTTATTTGATTGTGATTTCTTTTCTTAATTTACTCTTTTGTTTTTCATTATTGCATGATCATTAGTTCTCTAAATTCTATCTACTTTTATATACAAAAAAATTATGTGTACTCATATTAATGTACAAAAAACATTAGTTAGCATGTTTGTCCTTTTTGCGTATTTATTTATTTTCTTTGTACTATTACAGGACAAACCTTAATGTCTATTTTTTCCCCAAAAGTTTCAAACTTTGGGTGTGGAACTGCAGATGTAGGCACTGTGCAGAAAGAGAAACTCATGAACATTGCAACAGGTTAGGTGGGTTCCTCTGCACTGTTAAAAAAAAATCACATTTTCAATATAAGAAGTGCCTGAGCAGAGAACTTCCCAGCAAGATCGAGTTTGTTTAAAAAGTGTGTTTCAAACAAAAATGTTGAAGAAAATGGGGTGGTTATTTCCTCTTTTCTTTCTTTGTTTTCTGGGTCTTACTGGTAAGTAAAAAAAACTTCTCTTTTCATAAAGTTCTGAACTTTGAATGTTGTGCAAGGTGGGTTTTTTCCCTCTCAATCTAATCTTTGTTTTTTGGTTTAAATTTGCAGTAACTGGTCAAGAATCCATTGAGTTCCTCAACCTATGTGAGACGACTGAAGACATTTTACAAGCCTCATCACAAGCTGATGAGCTTCCGTTGGCTGTTTCAGTGAGTGCTGAAGCCCTCAATGAGGTCTCTTTCAGCATTCTATTGGCTGAAAGATGGCTCAGACACAACGTTCTTGCACACTACCCTGCCTCAAATATCACTACCATTGTTGTGGAAACCACTGCTTTCTGCCAACAAGGCCAACAACACAACCACCTCTCCGAGGTTCTGTCTTCCCTGAAGAATGTCTACCATTCACTGAAGAGGTGGGGTTTGGAGAAAGACATAAAAGTTTCTTTTGCTTTTACTCTGGACTGCTTGTCTTCAAACAAAAATTATCATAACAATGATTTGAAAATGGTGAAACCCCTCTTAGAGTTTCTCCAAGAGGTAAACTCCACATATTCTGTGATCCCACATCATGATTTCTCACATTTCTCTGATAAAAGTTTGAGCTTGGTGTCTTCTCACTTTGAGTCCTTGAAAAAGCTTGGATTTTTCTACCTCAGCAACATAAATGTTATGGCCATTGTTACAAAAGGGAGAAAAAACACAGCAAGAAAGCTTTCAGTTGTTGATTTTAGCCCAATAGGCCCATTCCCAGTAAGGCCAGCTCCAACGCCAGAAGTAGCCAAGTCACCAAGGACTCCTTCCAATGTACCTTTGCCTCCTTTAGCTCAAGTAGTTTCTTCACCCCCTCCAATACTTTCTCCCGCTTTTGCCCCTGAAGAGCCACCATTTGGTGTTCCAGCTAGTTCACCTCATGGTTTCACACTCCCTCCTTGTGATCCACTGCACAATGGCTCACCTTATCCCCAAATATTCCCTGTCCAGAAGGTGTGGTGTGTGGCCAAGCCTAGTGTTCCTGAAGAAACACTGCAACCGGCTATGGACTATGCTTGTGGAGAGGGTGGTGCTGACTGCATGGAGATTACGCCACAGGGAAACTGTTATTATCCTGACACTGTGATTGCTCACGCTTCCTATGCTTTCAACAGTTACTGGCAGAAGCACAAGAGAAATGGTGGAACATGCAGCTTTGGCGGGACTGCCATGTTGATCAATGCTGACCCAAGTAAACATGCATTTCCCATATTGTCTTTGTTTTCTCAAATCCGTTTTAGCTTGGTTGGTGCTATTGTTTTCTTTTTGTCCTCTTCCCTTCATTAATAAAGAATGGTGTTGATTTGCTTGCAGGTTTTCTTCACTGTAGGTTTGTTCTTAGCTAAGTGAAATTGAAGTGGTGCTTGCGACCTTCTTTTTTTTGCAGTTAGTGTTGAGGATTTTGTTAAGGTGACATTGCTTTAGACTCACTTGCAATCGGTTTATGTAATAACATAGCCATATTGGGAATAGAACAGAGGCTCACTTTAAGATGTTTTTGAGCTAACTGTCATGTTTGTTTGCCCATGGTTTATAGATATAATATAAGTAGTAACTAAGTTGTAGTTCTGTTCTATAGTACTTTTCTGATCAATGTCTATTTTTCCATCAATTTTCTACTACAATTGCCTTTTGTTTTAACTCTTAGAATAAATAAAAATTAACAGGTGCACAGACACATTTATGTTTAAAGCACAATTTGGAATTGCTAATTAGAACATCTTGAGGAGTCTGTTGAACTGTTAGTTTTCTTAACAGGATTACAATTTGTCGTTTGGAATCCTGTCATTTCTCATTATCTTCCCAAATTCAAATATTCTTGCTCTGTATGCCTAAGATGTCTTTCCTTTTCTGATCTAAAATGTTTTTTTCCTCAAAAATTCAAACTTGAACTAGGCTTCAATCATCTGGCACATTAAAAAAATTGAGACTTCCAGCATTAGAATTCTAATACAATGTCGTGTTGGAGTTTTTTTGAATTGGGTATTGGGCAGTTTTCTACTCGTCCATTTTTTTCCTATTAACTGATAGTAAGATAGAATTTTTTGTGTTGATTAAAATAACTTCTAAAATATTCTATTAGAGTCAGGTTCGAAATATCTGAGTTTTGGAAACGATTTTTTCTGAGGTTGTTTGATGTTTGTGGAAAGTTTTAGTCCTTAATTAGAAATCTTACTCTGTAGCATTTGATTTTTGTGTGTGAAAAGTTAATTGTTATAATGCTTTTATAAATTTGGGTAGTTCTCATTTAAGAAGGATTTTTCAATTTTACCGAAAGGTTAAAATGTTTGATTATTTACAGTTTTGATGAGTAATATAAAAGATGTGTTGCAGCTAAGTGTTGTCCTCTCATCTTTTTGGGTTTCATGGTCCACCTGCTGCAGCTTTTTATTACCGTCTGTTTTATATTTTGTTCTTTTCTGAAAGAAGGTGAAACGAAATTCAAGAAAATGGCTCTGCCTAAAAAGCATTATTGGATGGTTTACAGAAGGATGAAAAAGGAGCAACGGTCAGCCACAGTAATCCAACGTACTTGTTCATAAACAAATATTTGAAGATTTTGCAGATGAAATAGGTGAAAGAAAGGGTAATTTGGGGTAAAACCTATGAACCTGAAATTTAGACAAAAGAAAATAAGATCGAAACAAGTTAGAAAGAGAAAAACTGTATGAAACAACCCACTTTCGGCCTAAGTACTAGGTAGCTTCTCTTTTTCTTTTTTCTAGCTTTAAGTTCTTAATAAATGGAGTTGTGTCTGAGAGAATAGTCTAATAATCTGAACAAACATTCCTATAGATAGATGGGCCATTAAATTGTTTTTCCATAATAATAACATGTGAACATAAAGTTTTATAATAAATCAGAGATTGTTTGGTTCTTTTGTCACTCCTATACACAACGTGAAAATACCCTTTACACTCTAGAGTAGTTTCTCGATTATGTAATCCAGAATTCTTTTGGATTATATAATCCAAAAATTAATCATGCATTAAAAAAATATTTTTAAAAATTATATAATCTGAAAGTTTATTATGAATTTGAAAAAAAAATTTCGAATTACGCTAATCCAAAATATTAATATTACAGAGACGTATTTTTTGGAAATATGAGAATTTATGGAGGTGAGAAAAGAATATATGGAGGTGCAGCAAGAAACAACCTAAATCAGACTATAGAAAGTGATGGGCAATGGATGAGCCCTGAATGTTTTACACAAGGACCCAACAAAGATTCAATCTTTAAAAGGCTGCTTCTTCCTGCACCTCTATACCTTCTTCTCTCACCTCCATAGATTTTCATATTTCCAAAAATGCTCCTCTGTAATATTCCGAATTACATAATCTGGAAGTCATTTTTTAAATTTGTAATTAGTTTCCGGATTATATAATCCGGAAGTCTTTTTTCAGATGCATGATTACTTTTCGGATTACATAATCTGGAAGTTTTTTTTTAACTTTCGGATTATGTAATCCGGAAGTCTTTTTTCAAATGCATTTCCGGATTACATAATCCAGAAGTTATTCTATGGGGGTGGCACAAGAGGGATAAAAATGTATTTTCATGTTGTGTATGGAGGTGCTAGAAGAAGATATGGAGGTGCAGGAAGAAACAGTCTCTTTAAAAGGGTGCAAGGGAGTTTCTGCTGAGTTGCTGCTACCTAAAGGAAAATTGGCATTCAAATCCTTTTTGATACATTAGTTAGTATTAAAATAAAATGTAATTAATTATTTTGTTTAATTTGTTATTATATATCATTCTCTCAACACAAAACTTGATTTAATGAATTATTTTATTTTAATATTAAAAATAGTAAATAAAATAATAAAAGAAGTTAAAAAAATTGATCTAAGGTAGATTTTTTAATAACTCTAATTACTATATTATAAAAATGGCCTAAATACTATATACAAAGAAATAAATAAAACAATTCATTAAATTAAGACATGTTGTGTACATAAAATATATAATAGTAAATATATTATAAATTAAAAACAATTAATTATACAATATTTACAATACCTATAAAATCGAATTATATTTAATTTTAATAGTTACAACCATAATTGTATTCAATTCACCTAATTGGAAATTTTACAAGAATAGTATAATTTTGTACTTATTTTACGAGAATGGGAACACTTCACAAAAACTACTTCAGGTAATTTTAATTGTTTAGAATTCTATTTGCATACCCTTTGTTCCAAAAAAAATAATCAAAATCGCACAATCGCTGCAACATCTCTTGTGTTATGATCAAATTTGAATTATTTGGAATTTTGATATTGTTCATCTACTACCGTCTTCAAAATATACTACAGTAAGGTAGTTTTGGTGTAGAAGAAAAGAAGACTCTTTCTTCCTACACCTCCATACCTTCTTCTGCCACCCTCATACTAAATGTAAAAATACCGTTTTCTCCTTTTTTGTTTTGAATCCACAAGTGTTCTTGAGATTTATAAAATTCGGAACTCTTTTTTGCATTTGAAATAAGCCTATGGATTATGTAATCCGGATATATTCTCGATTACATAATCCGGAAGTCAATCTCATATTTAGAAAAGACTTCCGGATTATGTAATCCGGAAGCTAATCACTCCTCCGAAAAAAAGGCTTATAGATTACATAATCCAGAAGCTAATTCTGGATCTAGAAAAAGACTTCCGGTTTATGTAATCCAAAATATTAATAAAGGGTATTTTTGGAATATAAAAAATATATGGGGGTGGCACAAGAAGGTATGGAGGTGCAGGAAGAAGCAGCCAGAAAAGAAAAGGTTAGTATACAAGTACATGATAGAGGTATATATGTTAGTGCCCTAAACATCTGATATGAATGAAGAAGATGAACAGTGGCAAAAAAACTCCACCATGGTGCCCCTTTTCAAATAATAGGTTAAGGTCAGTTTTGGATTTTTTAAAATTGTTGGGGTGCAGGAAGAAGAAGCCCTATTTGTTTTCCTTAGTGGATAGTGGATCATTGGACACAGGTATAGGTCCAACCCAGGCCCAAGAAAATTAACAAGTGTTCAATTTAACCCTTATTCTTTTTAAACTTTGCATTTTCTGTTGAATGTTGAAGAAAAACCCCTCTTCTTCCCTTTTTTACCTTTTAATATAATTTATATTTTATTAAAATATTGTTACACAAGTTATTTAAAAAAAAATAAACATTTCTTCTCTTACAATTAAGCTAAACCAATAGGAAATTCATAATAATAATAATAATAATAATAATAAAAAGATAGTGAATTGACTCTTTTTTTTTTTTCTTTTACGTTATTCATCATAAATAGTGGCATGTGACGGAATGGAAAATTAGACTACTCGATTTTAGAAATAAATTGTTTAGCTAAAAATTGAGAAAAGAAACTCAATAAATATACTGAGTTTTTTTTTAACATAAATAAGTCAAACAACAATAACAAAATTTTATATAAGCATGATTTATTTTATTATTAAAATATAAAATTTAATCCAACTTAATTTTTAAAACTTTTTTTATTTAATCTTATGTATATACACACTATTTTAATATAGTTTTTAATTAGTATGTAACTCGAGATTTTTTTAAACATCCATTTATAATAAATATTAATTGTTTTTGTGTATGAATACTAACCTCGTGAAGAATCTTAACATGATGGATGAGTCTCAACCTCTAATCCTAAACACATACTAAAGCTAATGTTATTGGTCATTAAAAATGGTTCTATATCCTTTGTTTTATTTAGGTATAAGGTGATAGTAATATATTAAGTTTGCGTGTGATGAAGAAAAGTCCGTCCAAACTATTTTGATAAGTGTAGAAGATAAACTCTACTAAATTTGTATTAGACATTAAAAATATGTTTAGTTTAAGTATATTATTTTGGTATAAAATTATTGATTAAAATTTGTTTTAATTTATTTAATATAGAATTTAATAATATATTGTAATATAAGTTTACATTGAACTAGAAATGTTTCACGTGGTAATGTTTTTAGACACCACTATGATAAATGGTCTAAAAGATCTTTTGTTTTAGAGGTTTTTTTTTTGTTTTTTTATATATATAGTATTGTAACACTTGAGTATGACACATGTTACAACTTGTTTTTGCACTGTTTTCCGTTTGCGAGTTTATCTGGCAGGTGTGGTGTCTTTGTTTTGAGTGGCTTGAAGTGTCGTTTGTTATCCACGAGGACCCTTTGATAAACTTCCAACAATTCAGGTTGTGTTCGACTTCTGATGTGGTTAATGACGTTTGGGGGGCGATTTGGGTTGGTGTTGTGAGTGGAATTTGGAGACATAGGAACTCAGTGACCTTCGACAGGGGCGTGGTAGATGCGCTCGAGGTATTTGCACTGGTACAGATAAATGTTTGGTCTTGGATTTTTGCAAAGTCCTGTTGTAATTCATTTACGTACTCCAACTGGGTTTTGAACCCAGTGGATTGTATGAGGCTGGTTGTTTAATGCTTTCTTGAGTTGGTTTGATTGTTCCTTATTTAAGTTGGAAGGTGTTCCTTGGTTGGAGGTTGGTAAGGCGCTAGCTCTTTATGTATAAGGGTTAAACCACCCCTGAAGTGGTTCCCATTTATTTATTTTTTATTGCTGATAAAAAAAAATCTTTAGACTTCTACCATAAGTGTTAGATCCTTTTTGGGATTATATGTATGTGATTTTTTGTTGGATTACTTCGTGTAGTTTTTTTTACAAGAGTTGAAGTATCTCTTATATATTTTTATCTATAAATTTTTTAATTAGTGATAAGAAAATGTTGAACTAGTAAATCTAATCTTGTAAATATTGAACTAGTAAATCTAAACTTGTGAAAAAGAAGTTATCTTACATCTATAGGAAAATAGATTGTTATCAATTTAAAATCACGCGTGAAATTATTATTATTTTCTTATATATGCATGCATTTAGAAACTATGATTGCTGTAGATATCTTGCATACATTAAGACTCAGATGAATCAAATAACTGTCAATTCAATAATAAGACACCAAAGGGATTCGATACGCATGATAATTGGAGAAAATGGCAGGTAAGTACTTCATATACAATCATTCTAGTATGTTTGAACTAGTTTCTTTATACAAAGGCTTACAAACAAGAAAAATACAACTAGTTTTTTAATATAAAAGCTTATAAGTAAGAAAAAAATGGGAAATTATTACTTTCATTATAGGTTAATATTAGTTAATACAAAATCAATTTTGATCTTAATTTTCTTTCTTAAAAATATTTTCGGAGAAACTCTTTATAACTTTAAATCCAAATGGACAGGTTTGTGTGTGAATCATTGTAGAAGAGAAAGAAGTAAATTGAGGGGAGTTTAATTTTGAAAGAAAGTTATTTAGGTTAAATTTATGAGGTGTGTGTGAATAGGGGTGAGTGAGAGAGATGAGAGAGGTGGAGATCGAAAAGACAAAGATCCCTACCTCAGTAGAAAGCGACAGACCGCGGTCTCCAACTCAACTAAAATTGAGGGGCAAGAGCCCTAGCGTTGTCACTTGTCGGGAATTCATGTGCCTCCGCTTTTTAAAGAATATTTTCCTCTCATACTCACCAACTACATCAACGCTTCAACCTTCTTAGCCCAAATTGCTTCACGACAAATCTTCCTCCCCCTTCCCTTTTTTGTCTACTGTTATTACTTATTAACTTCCCACACATTCACCTCTTTAAGGGATGTGTCCCTTCTTTTTTAACTCTATTCCATCGATGCACCTTCAACTCATTTTTACTACTAAATTCAATTCAATTCATTTCACCAACACACATTTATAACAAAACTGAATCAAGGAGTAAGAGTTTCAAAGAGAACAATGTCCATAAATGACACATACCATTATTATTATTAATACGCAATATCTTGTATAAAGTTCTTGTTGATGGAAAAAAACGCACGCAAAAACATTACACATAATCACAAATCAACTGCAGAAAATAAACAACACATGATTTAATGTGGTTCGGTCGCCAACTGCAACCTACATCCACACGGACAACTATTAGGTTTTCATTATGTCCTGTTGCATACCAATTACGAGTACAATGATATCTTTAAGTAGAGATAAAAAGAGATAATAAAGGAACACGATGATTAAGCCCACTCACTAAAACATGGTGTCTACTCAGCCCAATCCAATTGGTCCTGACTTCATACCCAACAATCTTCCACTTGAAGTCACGGAACAATGTTCACCTGCACTTCAACTGTGTACATATGGTGTCTTGTCAATCCAACCCAATTGGTCTTTACTTCATACCCAACAATTATATATATATATATATATATATATATATATATATATATTTATATGAAAAAAAGTTAGATATTTGATAAGATTAGGCTAGCCGGTAATTTCATGATGGGTGAGATTAGTTTCTGAAATCTAATCACTAGATCCGCATGTTATCTTCTGGCTTTATGGTGTACCTCAATCGGAGCGTGTAAGCACTCTCGACGATCGAGGATGCGGAACTGAAGTGCCAGATAATAATTGGAGACAAGGTTAAGACATATAAATCCCGAGATCTTCGTGTTCGTGGGACATTTGGCATATAATCCGATATTATGGAACAATACTCTGTGGGGACCATCTAACTCCCATCATCATAAATAAATATGCACTATAATCTATTATCTTATGAATTTGATTGCGTATTTAAATCATTGGTATCAAAATGGTGCTGAAAAGTTAATCACTTTTCTCATGCAAGCCAAACAATTTGTGTTGAATTAAAAATATGAAGCTAACATGGGGATATATGGTGGATGGTGGCTACCACTTTTCAACTTCCCTCGAGTTTAGTCATCAAGTGATTGGAACGAAACAGAAGAGAAAAGATACCTAATTAATACTTGTAATATGTTATTGCAATCCCGTCAAAAAAAGAAAAAGAATGAGAGTTTATTGAACATGTGTATATATATAGTGATTGGTATGCAGCAGTTGATGATGAGTTTGGTTATTTTGTTTGTATGATAAAGCAAATCCAATTATGTAAGATGGAGAGAGACTTTAAGATAGAGTTGAAGAAGAAGGTTAATTAGTGGGAGTTGTGTTGCACGTCACTAGAGTGGGTTGGGAATGGATTCTGTGATTTGATTTAGCAGCTAAGGCAAAATATTCAATGGGGTGGTGACGTTGCATTCATTTTTTTGGATCTCTCTAGTCTATAGAATGTGCAGGGGTTGCATGCGTTGTGTCACTTCAAGAAAGAAGGAGTGTTATGATGGGCATGCAATGGCATGGCACGCATGGATGGATGATGTGATGATGGTAAGTGAGTGCGCATGATAAGGTTGCAGGGCTTGGGAATTTGTTTGTTTCTTCGTTCGTTCTTATCCTAGACAAAGCAGTCCCATGCCAAGGACAGGACCAACACAGGGGCATCATCGTAACTTTGCACCCCGAAAGTTGACTCCACCCAATGGTCTAACAACACGGCAACCACTGCCACCAAATCCACCAAAATCTTTATATTTCAGAGGCATTTTTGTGGTGGCGAGAGAGCAAAGTGAAAACTGCAAACACACACGGCAAACCTGTCCATTGTTGTCGGTCACCACCATTTATTTTACCATGCTGGATTACAAATCCTTCGGGAAATTTTATACTATTTATTTCTATTACATTTGGAACCAAAATTTTAAATTCAAACCTTATACTACTTCACTCAATCCAACTCATATCTCACTATGCTTGGATCAGACTTGGTTTTAGTTTCAATAAAAATATACCCAGTTTAAGTTATTAGTTTCAGACAAGCAAGCAAAGAAACATGTTGGGTTATGGCCTTGGACCCACCCTTGGGCGATTAAGGTAGGAAGCCGATCTATGTATCGCGGGTGTAGTCCAACCTGGGAATCGAGTACAGCTTTAAGTCAACAGTAGTCTCATTTGCCTGCGCATAAGGCTGGGGCATGTTGGGTTATGGGCTTTGGGCTGACCCTTGGTCATTTAGGTAGGAGGCCGATGTAAATGAATAATGTAAAGGAAATAACATAGGACGAGGATTTAGATTAATTAGCATTAATCAGACAGTAAATAGAGAATCATAACGGCAGACACAGGGTTAAGACTGACTCCATATATACTAGGTAAAACCTCACAGATAGACAGATCACACATTAGGTTAAGAGTACACTTGTTCTTGAATACCTTGAATGTTCTGAGTTTAGGTCTCCAATAGGCCTAGAACAGAACATAATTAAACTTTTATTTGACCTAAAATGAATTATTATACAATAGTTTGCTTATACGATGTTAACCAAGCTATTTCTTAAACTAATTAATTATACTAATTAATAAATTTTCTACCAAAAAATATTATCTAAAAAATTATGGACATAACTGGAATGGTTTTAATAAAAAAAAGGATGGAATAGTTTGCACTTTCAAGAACGAAAGCACATAATATAAGGAAAAGGACTTAACATGCATTCACTTTCTCTTGCATCTTTTGTTTTATTATCTCTTCATTTCTCATCACATAATGTATCATCACTTCTGTGTTCTTTATCTCTTTCACTGTTTTATCTCTCGCCATATTAATAAAACCCTAAGAAAATTAAGTTTTGAAATAAAAATAATATTTTTAAATTCAAGAAGAAAGAAAACCATAGAAATTTGTTATCTTAAATTTTCTTAGTCAATTTTAGTCTATAAGATTGAGTAAATTTTAATGTTGAATTTTTTTTTAATAAGGTATTAGAGTTATTTAAAACCTATATTAGTGAGAGTTTGTTGGACTTATCAGGTCATCCGCTATCAAGTCGTTATCGGATCACTCATAAATATATAGTCTTACACACGAGTTGACAGTCTCGGCGTGAAGGGTGTGTGTTAAAGATCACACATCAACTAGAGATAAAGATATATCATAGTATATAAGTAGGTGCAAACCTCACCTTATAAATTTTGGAAAATGTCTAGATTGCGTTGGTAAGTGAGATTTTGAGACATATGAATAAACACATCTTTAAAGGTGGAGTGATTGATCATACAAAAATCTTCTTCATGGTTCAATTGAAGGTCTGGTCCTAGATAATTTCTTGATTTCCTGGTTTGTATGTACTCGATTAAAAATAAGTGATTTGCTATAGGTTGGCTACATGTATGCTTTGCTGTTTGTGAGAGGGATTGTTTTTTGTTAGTTGGTTTGAGTGACAAGTGTTTAATTTTTTTTTTTATCAGCAATACGGATGAAATAACAAGAACCACTTAAGGGGTGGTTCAACCCTTATACATACCTATATAATAGAATCTAATTTCTCTGATACCCAAACCAGCAAAATGATAGAGTCAAAATTAATCTACCACTATAAATCCCGTACAATATCAAAACAAGCCCAGTACAATCTCACTACAACCATAACAAAGGGCAAAATAAAACAACAAAGCTTAACCACCAACCCAACAACCCACAAAAACCAACAACCATTAAAATAAAGATACCTAACCACCTAAATTGGACCATGCCATTTAAATCGATTTCAAACAAGATAAAGGGGTGGTTTAAAATGTATAAGGGTTGGACCACTCATCAAGTGATCCATATTTATTTATTTTTTCTTGCTGATAAGATTGAATTAAGATTAAAGTTCACTTCTTAATTATTTGTTCCTACTGAAGAGATCAAATTATCCATATTATCTAAATCCAGTTATTAGAATGAAGTCTTCTTCCAACATGTATAAAAAATTAACATTATAAAAAATGGGAAAAAGTTTGTACTGGCAAAACATTCTGAAAGACCAATAAATAAGGAAAAATATGCACTGTAAATATTAGTTCAGCATTTGCTGCTATTTGTCTTTGTATTTATTTCTATCTTGATATGATTGTTCTTTAGCTTAGTTTCCTTTAAAAACGTTTGGTGGTTGAAATTTAAAGACTACAATATGTTGGGAGATATGCATGTATACAGATTACACACGAATGAAGAATGTGTTCATGTAAATCAACTATTTTTAGTGAATAATATTAATAGTGAGCAACTAAGGACTATACATATTTCAAATTGTGAAGTAAATTAGTATAGAATTTCTAATATGATCTTCATTTGGTATAATATTATACATTTTTTTTTTGCAAAGATAGTTTTTTTTTAAAATTTTTAAAAAAAAAGGTTTTGCATCCGTTGTTTTAGTTTTTATTATTCTGTAAGTGTTAGAAGCTTTGAAGGTTTTTTTTTTCTTAGAAAACTTTGAAATAGTTTTATTTGTGTTTACGTGTTTGAATTTATAACAGAAGAACTATAGGCGTGAGATAACATATTATGGATGATGGTCTGATAAACCCAACAAATACTCGTTATGATAGGATCGATGGTTCTAATATCATGTTATGAAGTGGACTTTAGGCCTAACTCAACCCCATAAAACCGGCTCATAGGGTTGAGGTTTGCACCACTTATATACAATGAAATGTCCTCATCTTTAATTGAGATCTCCAACAATTTTTGTTAACGTATTTAATAAATATATTAAAAAATAATTTATAAGTTATATATTGTAAAATATTATTGTTTGTAATTGATGTGTAACACGTGCAATTTTGATGGATGAATAATTTTTTTTAGGAAAAGATGTTTTACATGAACAGAAGCATGATGAGGGTATGGACTTAAGATGAAAAAGGTATGCAGATCCTCTTGGCATTGAAATTATCAGAAGAGCATTTGAAGTGTGAAGGTAAGATGGAAATGTCATTTCAGGAAGAAAGAGATGAGTGTGAGTTGAGATGAGATAGTGCTAGATAACAAAAGAGAGAAGGAATGGGTGATTGGATAAAAATGGAAAATTAAAGAGAAGAGGGAGGGAGGGAGCAGGGTGCACAAATTTCTTGGACAACCGTCCGAGCCAGCTCCGCACCCTAGTGTCGGACACTTAGCAAACAATCTGCTAACAAACACACATAAAATAACAAGTTCAGAGAAATGACAGCTCTTTCTTCTCACCCCCACTGCATGCTTAGTCTCACTCACCTTACCCACACACATGCATGCATCATCAATTCATAACTCCTTCGCCACACCCATCTCTGCCTTTGTCTCCTTCCTCTGCCAAGCAACCTTTTCACTTTTTTTTTTTTTTCACCTTCGTCACTTCAATTAATTTTGTATTTGTGGGTCGTAAGCTAGGTATACCCAAACAGAGAGGATCCTATTTGACTGGGACACTGCAAAGCTTGCTTCTACATGCAACGCAATGCCTTAATTATTTTATGTGTTTATCTATGGGTTGCCCTCCAACGTTGTATACTGTAAAAAGGTCAAGGTGTAGCTATTTTGTGTCGCCAACCCGGAGAACATGTAGGCTTTACTCGATTAAAATAGCATTCTTTTCTTACCGTTTAATTCGTGTTTCTCTTTCAGTTCTCAATAATGAGGACAAAGAAACGTAGGCAGGGTGCCCCATGTCATGGCCAACTACGCTTTCTCACCAAAATAATAATAAACTAACTAATCACGATTACTTACGGAATTAATAAGTTAAGTAATCAAGAACATATAAAACTATATATCACAAACAAATGGAGAAGAATACGTATACATTACATACAAGAAGCGGCAGTTAATTCAGTAATCGATATCTCAATTCCCACATAAACATTCCTCGAGCCACGCCATCCACACGCGTTTTTTTTGTTTTGTTTTGTTTTGTTTTGTTTTGTTTTGTTTTACCCTAATAATCATGCATGGCCATTTTACCCAGTTTATTCATTCTTCTAAGAACCCCGTTTTCTGTCTGTTAAATTTTTAATCACGCCTTAAGTAGTGTCCTCCTTCTTCGTTCCCACACTGGGCCAGACAAGGTGCAAGATTATGGTGAATTGGGTGCCTAATTGTTGCCATTTGTTTAACCCTAACCCCCTTTCATGCTTCACTGTCGATCGCCATAGTGGGTGAGGGGACTAATATTTATATTAAGAAAAAGCTTAAGCATTTAATATAATCAGATCCCACAAAGCTAACATGGTTTCTCCAACCCTAATTTCTCCATGTGGTAGCCACACAAGAAGAGACATGGCCTAACAACAGGGCCTATTGTTTGGAATCGGCCCTACAATATTGGTTGTGCTTCGCGACCTAGTGATTAGTATATAAATGAAAATTAAGGTAAGAGGGCATGTACGAAAACCAAACCTGTATTTAAAATAATAAAGAAAAAAAAGGGGGAACCAGATCTCTACCTTTGATAATTTCCTAGGAGATTTTCCCCTAACTGTTTTCTTTGTCTGTTTATTTCAGCACCCGGATGAAGCACATAAACACGATGTGTGTCCAGGACCTACGTTCTTGTTTTTGATTGGGACCATATATAAACCTTCCAAAATCTAAATATATATACATATGCTAGAGCTCAATATTTGATCTAAGATTTTTTGTTGAACCATGTTGTGTGGTCCTGCCTTTTTTTTTTTCCTTTTGTTTCTAGAGTGTGCTTTCTTTAATCTCTCCTATTTGCTTATTAAAATCATTGGAATATTGCGAATAATGGCCACACTAAAACGAAAGGAGTGGAAATAGCAACTCGACAAACTCCAAACGAGGTAAACAGTGACAACTTGATCATCTACATTGACCTAATATTTATTGTTCCTAAGTCTATTCAATCAAACATATCAGAATGGAATATGAGAAGGGATTAATGCCAAAAGATCGCAGGAATAAATGATGGGTTTCTTAGTGATCTTTTACTATTGGCCTGTTGCACTTATAAGAATGACTTATATATAATTGTTGACGAGACATTAAGTGCCTAAGTGGATGTAAATGTTGGTGTTATAAAGTTCAAGTTCACTTTTTAAATGATACTAAAATCTATCATCTTAAATGTGTAATGGTAAAAGATACATTGGAGATTTTATATTATTTAGACATGTGATTAAAATAAAATATGTAAGAGGATGTAAATTTCCTTGTATAACTTATTTTATAAAGTTAAACTAAACTTAAATTCAGTTTTTTAAGAATTAATGTTTTCTTTTAATAAATATTTTGGATTGATCCAATGACTAATTGTGAGAAAAAAAAAGCTTTTAAGTGTAGGATTCCAAATTAGCTTGAGGACCAAAAAGAAATTCCATTTTAATTGCGATGTGAGAATTGTTTTGATTGCTTTAACTTCATTCCAGATCTAGTGGAATAATCTAGCTTGAAAAAGTTTTAGACACAGAATAAATAACTTGGTCAGAAAAATGGTGGTGGACTCTTGGGATCTAGGTTTGATTTGAAGATGGTTAATCTTAAATTAATTAAGAATGAGGAAGAATCTCATCATGTCGTTTCAAATTTACACACTTTATTCTACTCTGGTGTATGCATTGCGAGGTTATGTGCATGTAATACGGCATATGCCTCTCTGTTCACCACCAATTATTGAAATTTGGAAAGGACAGTTGAATCTTGAAAACTTCAATTATCTTCCAATTCTGGTTATTTTTAACTTAGAACTACATAATTAATCTTAATTCTAAGTCTATGTCTTTGCTTTAGTATCTAACTATTATTAAAAAATAAACTAAAAGAATTTAGGTCTGAAAACAAGAAGATGGTTTCTTACTGTCGCTGAGAGCTGTTGTTTTGTCTGGCGTAACCGCACCTGTAAAATACTATTAAACTTTCTTACAGCACATAGACTCTCCACAACACACCAGCAAGTTTCAGAATGATAAAGTTGGATAATTCTACTACACTATGATTTTTTTACATAGTAACTATTATATATACCTCTTAAATTAGTTTATAAATTACGTCATTTCTTTTATTTGTAAAAAATAATAAAATAAATAAAAATATTTAAAGGATATTCGTACCCTGCTAAAAAAAACTATTTTTCATAGCCTCCAGCACACCTGTTATCACAAAGATCTCACAATGTATTCCCTTAAAATTTTATTTTTTACTATTTACATTACCATATACAGAACTCGAACCAAAATTCTGGACCAAAACAATAGGTAACTACTGTCATAATCATATAAATTATCTCACATCATAATCTTATCAAACCCTCTTATAATTATTACCAATTAAAAATTATTTATTTTAATATTTATCATATTTATTTTTATGTATAAAAATAAGGTTAAAAAATAATGTAATATTTAATAGATATATTTATCTTATCATTATTTACCCCTTATCATTATCTTCACTACTATTTTTTTTATTTCTATTCTTAGATAAAATATATCATCATATTGCCCTAACTTAATATAATATATATCACTCATAACACTTTCTTGTTTTATTGTGTTAATTCTTAATATATTACTAACTTCCACTGATCAATCTATTTCTTTCAAAAGTAAAAAAAAGCATTAATGTAGGATAAAGTTGAATCTTGCCAATAAATATCACACTAATAAAAATAATTTGATTGAATAACACCAAAGAGATTTCTGTTATCACCAAGTTTATTCTATAGTTTCTCTCACTATAAGAAAAATTATAAATAGTAATAAAAAAATCAGTCACTAAATAATTAAAATTGATCACTATTTAATTAGTGACCAATTTAGTAACAAGTTAAAATCAGTCATTAATGTCTTAATCTTTGATGTATAGTGACTGATTTAGATCGAAAACTATAATTAATTTAGTGGCCAAAAATTCTGACTAATTTAGTGATAAAAAATTGTGATTGATTTAGTGATCGAAAACTGTGACTAAATCTATGACTAAAGTCTATGACTAAAGTCTATGACTGAATCTTTGACTAAAATCTGTGACCAAAATTTTGGTTATTGATTTTGGTCACTATTCAATAGTTTTCAAGTAGTGTGCAAGGGTGAAATTGGTGTTCTTTTAATTTAGATCAACAATGAACCTATATGATTTTTTTGGGGGAACATTTGTTGTTATTGTTGTTTTGTTAACAATAGGTTTCACAACAATGATATATTGCTAGTTTTTTCCTGTTAAGTATCTTTTGGGAATTTGGTATAGTTTGAAGGTCAAGATAGTGTGCCTATCTGCTTTTGTATAAGGGATTGTGTTCTTTGTACAAGGGTTGGAACACCCATCAAGTCACTACAAGAAATCAACCAACTACTGTGGGCTACAAACAAACACAAAGAGTAAAAAGTCAACGCAAAAATCAGTATTAACATCGACCCAGCGTTTCACAAAAAATGGAAACTAAAACCTTTGATGCTAACACATTAGAGTGACCCAAGAGCAGACACAATTTGTGTTGGCTACACATATGCAAAGTAGGCAAAAGGTAGACACTTAGTGTCATTTTGACCGCCACAAAGTTAAATTTTTTATTTAGTAATTTTAGCGTGGGCTTGCTTACGCTACTTAGATGAAAGGTAGATGCTTGCGTAGTATTGGTCACCGCATAGTTAATATTTTTATTTTATAAATTTATGCTAGCGTGAGTTAGACCTACACAAAGTTATAATTTTATTTTGTATTTTAGAGTAAAGTGGGTGTAGTCTACGCTTCTTAGACACTAATTAAATCCTTGAATGGACTAAACCAACGTTAGTTGAAAATATGTTAAAATATTTGTGTTAGTTAGGCCACGCAAATTAGGCGCATGTATGTGGGTAGCATATTCATTGGACGTTGTAGCATATTCACTAGACGTTGAATATCAATACACGCTGGAGTATCACTTTTAAGCAATTATTCTAAATTAATAACATAATAAATATGAATAAAAATTGATAAATCCAACTCCAATTTAAGTGAATGTAATACCTATAATTCATTGTAATAAAGAATTCAATAGCATAAGTCTAGTATGAACAAGAAATCAAATTTGAAAGTTGCATAACACCTGATGTTTATCATCACAATTCAAAAGTAACATAGACTGATATGTACAAGTGCACATAAAGAGAATATGACATATGAAGAAAAAATTGAAGTTTTGAAATATAGATATTGTTGTTGAAAACATCAATTGGAATTTGAGTGGAATGAACATGTGAAAGGAATTAGAACAAATAGAGTAAATTGATTATTCATGTTATGGAACTAATGAATGAATTATTACATAAACCAAAATATAATTAAGTTCAAACTCACAATTATGAATTAGTGAATGAATTCGAAGTCATGATAAGTGTTAGTGTTATAAAAGATTGAACACATTCCAATTAGCATTAGTGTTATAAAAGATTTACCTCAAGCAATGGACCTCCATGGAATTCTCTTAACGTCAAGCTCCCACAATAGAACTGTTCTCAAGCTCCCTCAAACAACTGAAATAAGGAACATGATAAGTATCTAATTTCAGTAATATTTCATATTAAATTACAGACACTTATGAGTGTTAATTGCTAAGTTTCATATAAAATAATCCTTTATTTATGAATTTATATCTTTTTACACTTTTTATGATCTTTATTTGAATAAGAGAATTTTATTCCCAAATTTGGTGTTAATTTCAGGTTTCTATAGAAGAATGAAAATTTGGAGTAAATAGGAATGATATAAGCTAAAAAGAGAAAGTTTGACGGTCTCAGAATGCATAAAAGTGCCAAAAGAAAAACAACTTTGCAACAGGAGTATCTCGCTCAAGCGAGCTCATTCTCGCTTGAGCAAAAATGCTCTAGTGACAATTTCAAAAATCGTTGCCTTTGGTTATTCTCGCTTGAGAGAGCTATTCTTGCTTGAGCGAGCTATTCTCGCTTGAACGAGCTATTCTCACTTGAACGAGTTATTCTTGCTTTAGCGATAATGAGTCAGACAAATTGGGCCATTTTATGTTTTTATTAATAAGCCCGTTAGTGCAACGCAGGAAATCACCTAACCCTAGTAAATTAGGTTAAATAGGGACCTAGAGGTTAAAGCCTAGTGTGCTAGATTGAGAGGAAAAAACCATTGAGTGACTTGTAACCTAATTGGGAGAATGGAAGATACTAGAAGATGCCCGGCTAATTCTACCCTTTGAGATTGGGAGTAATATGTTTGAACTCTTATGTATTGAGGTGATATTTAAATATGATATAATATTTTGTTCTTGATTGATTATTGGTATTGTTGTTTTGTTTCTAACTCTTGATCTAGAATCTTAAATCTGATTGAAAAGTATTTTTAGGGTTCTGACCTCAACAAAAATACTTAACATATTTGAGTGTTAAAAATAGACTTAAAATGTTAATTGTTATTAACCTCTGAGCAAGAGTCTAAGTTTTTTTATAAGTATGCGAGAAATCGATATTTAGGAAACATTCTTAATAATTTTATATGCGAGAAATCAATATAAATGGTTTTTATATGGGCATCAATTTCAATCAAAGAACTTAATATTAACATGTTAATCAAAATACATGAGAGTGAGAAATATGAAACCTAATCCCTATTTTTCCAACTTGAAGCAACCAATTATTTGTCTGCTTTCTTATTGATTATCGCCAACACAACCACTTTCAACACACTTTTTATTGTTATATTTTATATTTAGAGAGTATTGTACTTGTAATTCAATTATTCCTTCTGGGATCGATATCCGTCCTTAGTGACAAATTATTACTTCTGAAAATACGGTGCATTTACCGTAAAAAGTCATCAATTTTTTGGTGCCATTGTCGAGGAATAAGTTTGATTTGTTGAGCATAGTGTCCTAAATATTGTGAATATTTTAATTATTTTGATTTGTTTTTATTGTGTTTATTTTTTTTTCAAATTTGTTATTTTGTTTTCATTGTTTTAATTATTATTTTGAATTTTCGTACTTTTATTTGTTTTATTTAACTAGAATTTAATTTTCTGTTTATTTTTAAATTTTAGAAAACATACACACACACACATATATATATATATATATATATATTCTCTATTTCTTTTCCCACAAATAATATCTTTCAGGAAGAAAGCAACATGACAGAAGAACAAGCACTACCTCCTAGGAGGACACTTGGAGATTATGTCATGTACCAAGGGCCAAGTTTTATTTTCTAGTATTGCAATACCCGCTACCTCCAAAGCCTTGAAAATAAAACCCGCTTTTTTCACTCTCATTAGTACCCATCAATTTACAGCAATGGATCACGAGGATCCATATTCACATTTGGATACATTTTATGAATTGGTGGGAACCATGGACTTTCAATCAGGTGACATTGAAAATGCTTATATGCGCTTGTTTCCTTTCTCATTGGCAGGAAAGGCTAAAGAATGACTCAAATAATTTCCAAATCAGAGCCTCACTAACTAAGAGAATGTAAAGAAAAAAATTCTACAAAGATTTTTTCCAATTTCTCAATACATCAAAGCAAAATCTGGAATTTCTATGTTCAGACAAGGAGCAGATGAAGTCTTATGGGAGACATGGTAAAGATTCAAGGTGATATTGAGAAAATTTTCAAATCATGAGTTTGAAGATGTTGCTCAGCTGAGCATATTCCTTAATGGTCTCAGATTTGACACAAAGATGCTCCTAGATTCCGCAGTTGGTGACGCAATGATGACTCTTGATGTAAAACAAGCAACTAGGATTATTGATGCATTGACATCAACTGATTCTCAAACTCAGTATGATGAACAAAGTATTAAGAAGAAGGGGTGGTTAGAAGATGCATTATTGGCTCAAAATAAAATGTTGACACAACAGATTGAGCAGCTAACCACACAGATGGCTAAATTGCCCTAACAATTACATGTTGTTCATTCATCTCAAAGTAAAAGTCAAGCACTATGGTGTGGATTGGGTGGAGGTGATCATTCCAATGGGCACTATGCTAATCAGAATACAGCTTCTGAAGAAAGAGTTTTTTTCATGGAAGATTAAGGAAAACAAGGTACTTTTCAACAACACCAACTACTACATCCTTCGTCCCAAGAGAGAATGAGAAAACTGGAAGATATTACAGAGAAATCTACACAAACAATGTTGGTCATTCAGAAGAATGTTGAGAATTTGGAGACACAATTTGGGCAACTTGCACAAGAGTTGATGGAACTCTGGGAGAAATGTAAATTAGTCACTACTAGAAGTGGAATAGTTGTAGGAAGGGGAATTGGTGATGATCTAAAAAGTGAGGAAAGAGACATGGAGAGTGAAGAAAGGAGAAAAAGTGAGGAAAGAAAAATTGAAAGGAAAAGAAAAAAGAGAAGGAAGAAAAAAACAAGAGTGAAGAGGGAGAAGAGAAAGAAAAAAAAAATATGAGAGGATCTAGGAAGAAAGGAAAAAAAGAGAAAAAAGAGAATGAAAAAAATAAGTGTTCCCATTTTAGATTTACCTTATCCACACACTCCTTCAAGAAAAAATATAGAAGGACAGTTTATCAGATTCTGTGAAATTCTGAAACAACTGGACATAAATATTCCTTTCACTGAAGTTTTGGAACAGATGCCTACTTATGCTAGATTTATGAAGGATCTGTTGACCAAAAAGAGAAGATTAAAAGAACAAGGAATTGTGGAACTAGAAGTACGATGTAGTGCTTTATTCAAAAATCATTGGCACAAAATTCTAAAGATTCTAAGAGCTTTACTTTGCTAGTCACAATATGAAATTGCTAGATCTTGGGGAAAGTGTTAACCTCAAGTCGCTATCTATGTTGAAGAAAATTAGAGATGTTGAAATTTTGCCTACAAGGATGACATTGCAATTAGCTCACAGATCAATAAAATATCTACATGAGATAGTTTAAGATCTTTTGGTAAAGATAGACAACTTTCATTTCTCATATAATTTTGTGATCATGGATATAGAGGAAGATGTTCAAGTACCTCTCGTTCTTGGACGTCCATTTATGAAAACTGCAAAGATTATGATTGGTGTGGATGAAGGAAAGTTGAAGGTTTGAGTGCAGGATGAAGAAGTTAGCTTTGATGTATTTGAAGCAATGAAACATCTGATTGTTCAAAGAGATTGTTTTAGGATAGAGGCACTGGATGAATTGTATTTGGAAAATCATAGACAAATATTTGTAAATGATTCGTTGATTAAAGCAGTCCTAAATGATAATGAGAATTTAGAGGACTAAGAGGATAAGGAAGTCAAGGAATGTTTGCAAGATCTGGAAAAGGCAAAAGAAGTACAATTAGGGTTTTCTGATGAATTAGAGTTGAATAAAGGCAACACTCCTCTGAAAATAGAGCTGAAACAGTTGCTGACTCATTTGAAATATGTTTTTCTTGAAGAAAATGGGGAGAAGCCAGTTATCATATGCAACTGTTTGTCCAAAAAGGAAGAGCAAAAAGTAATAGAAGTGCTGAAGGCAAATAAAGAATCTATAGGATGGACTTTTGCTGACTTAAAAGGTATAAGCCCGTCATATTGCATGCATAAAATTCACACGGAGCAAGATTTCAAACCTGTAGCTCAACCACCAAGGCTCTTAAGTCCTTCTATGAAGGAGGTTGTTAGAAAGGAGGTACAAAAGCTTTTAGAAGCATGAATGATTTATCCCATTTCAGATAGTGCTTGGGTTAGTCCGGTACAGGTGGTACCTAAGAAAGGAGGTATGACAGTTATTTATAATGAGAAAAATGAATTAATTCCTACAAGAACTCTTATAGAATGGAGGATGTGTATTGACTATAGGAAACTAAACCAAGCTACGCAAAAAGATCATTATCCATTACTTTTTATGGATCAAATGTTGGAAAGATTGACAGGTAAAACATATTATTGCTTTTTGGATGGTTATTCGAAATATAATCAAATTTTCGTTAATCTAGAAGATCAAGAGAAGACAACATTTACTTGCTCATTTGGTATTTTTGCTTATCGGAAAATTCCATTTGGGTTGTGTAATGCCTCAACAACCTTCCAAAGTATATGTTTTCTATTTTTGCATATATGATTGAGAAATGCATTGAAGTCTTTATGGATGATTTTTCTATGTTTAGATCTTCTTTTGATGATTGTTTAGCTAATCTTGACATCACACTGAAGCGATGTGTGGAGACAGATCTTGTGCTAAATTGGGAGAAATGTCATTTCATGATCACTGAAGGGATTGTATTAGGCCATAAAACTTTTCATAGAAGGCTGGAGGTAGATAAAGCAAAAGTTGAAGTGATTGAGAAGTTACCTCCACCAGTCAACATTAAAGAAATCAAAAGTTTTATAGGGCATGTTGGATTTTACAGAAGATTCATTAAGGATTTCTTCAGGATTTCAAAGCCTCTATGCAACCTTCTCAATAAGGATACTCCTTTTAAATTTGATGATAATTGCTTAGCTGTTTTTAATATTTTGAAAGAAAAACTCACCTCAGCACGTATCATAACTGCTCGTGATTGGAAACTTAATTTTGAGATAATGTGTGATGTTAGTGATTATGCAGAGGAGCAATTTTAGAACAAAAGAAAGAAAGATTTTTTCATGTAATACATTATGCAAGTAAAGTTTTAAATGAAACTCAAAGTAATCACACTACAATAGAAAAATAATTATTTACTATAGTATATACACTTGAAAATTTTCGATTTTTTCTATCAATACCTTTATTATAAACTTCTTAGAATATCTATATATCAACTTTGTAGTTGTAGCTTTAATGTGTAATTGCAAAGAAGATTACTACTTAACTTTCTTTTTTTGTGTTATTGTCAAATTTTTATTCATAACCTTGTAAATTATGTATTTATTGAGGGAATGATAAAAATGTAAGGAAATAGAGAACTAACGAGGATCATACTATCTTTTGTTGTTTATGAATTAGAGTATTTCCTAAATGTTCTACTTTAATTTTATTATTTTTTGTCGATAAGTTTTATATCTATAAAATAAAATCGAATAAAATTATTTCGAAGACTAAGAAATTTTTTTTTTATACTATATAATTTTAAAAGATAAAAAAAATCATTATATTAAGATGTATAATTTTAAGAAAATAAAAATATCATATATAACAACAAACATATTAATTATATAATATTTATCATATCTAATTACATTTATTTCTAAGTTTTTATAAATCAAATAATAGATTTGACAGTAAACTATAGATAATGTCATCCAAAGAGTTTATTGAACTTAGAAATTAAAAAAAAAAAAACATGTGAGCAATTTCAGAACAAAAAAGACAACTAGAGATAAACAACTTAAGACCGATCAACATCACTCGAATTTGAGAAAACATAAGGATCCTAGAAAAAACACAGAGTGACTGAACACACATGCAGCACATCACTAGCTAACAAAACACTAGTTTCCATTTTTAAAGTTACTTTTCATTCTGTTTTCAAATTTAATGCAGTAAACACTCACCATCTAGCAATGATTCTAATTCACAGTTTCAAATTTACTTTTGGTTCCATTTTATCACTTTTAATACAACAAAACATGCACTGTGTCGTGCAACCGAACTTGATGATTTCTTAAATGCTTTAATCAAATTCTGAGAATTTCTCAACCAATTGGTTAAACCTTTATAAGTGGACATTCTTTAAACTGGACTACCAACCAAATATATCTGAGCAACACAGAAAAGATACCGACCGTGGTCTGATAGACTCCAACATGACCATCAAGCAATTGGACAGCACTGCATCATACTAAAAACTAAAGCAAAAGTGTTTGAAGCACTTGAGAAGAACTTGAACCCTAGATAATAACGATAAGAACACGCCATTGCCTAAAAAGGAAGAATGGTGTCAATTTGAAAAAAAATAGGTTGCATGCGTCTTGTCCAAAGCAATTGACATGAACTACCCATCATAAAGGAAATTCCATTAGCTCTACACAATGAGAGAAGTGAATCACAGATGGCACAAGAATTCTTACAAGTGTGAAACAAATAAGTTGGATGTGTCTTGTGCAAACATGTTCATCTAATTAATCACAGATGACAAAAGAAATGTGTTAGTGAAGTGAGGATGTGCAAAAGTTGGAATTATTTAATTTTTTAAATGATATGATTTTCTTTATAAAAAAATCCATACCTTATTGTATTAAACTACTTTTTTTTACTGTATGTGACTTTATAAGAAAATAGAATTCATTAGAGAACATAAACAAGTAAATTTTGAATTGTTTGGACTCTAACCTAAAGCTAAAGGAAGTACATTAAAAGTTGTGATTAAAAGTTGTGATTACATACTTTAAGATAGCTTACTTTTAATCATTATGCATGCTAAAAGTTTGAGGAATCCTACTATTACTAATTTTAATTAAATTATATATTTTTTTCTGTAATAAGTGTTAACTCTCTCTCAGACAGATTTTTGTTTTATTTAATTGTATTATTTGTAAGACACTTATTAGGTTTTTAACATGAGTTTGATTTAATTACCATATTTTTTTTAATATATTTAGGATGACAAGGTTAATAATAATATAAAAAACAAATTTATAGTCATTTATGTAAAAAAAATAATTAAATATTCCTCTTTATTTTATTTAAATTTATCGTTCAATTTAAGTTTTAGTAGAAAAGATGATATTTTATTTACCAAGTAACATTTAGAAACACCTGTCAATAAAAAAATAATTATTTTTCAAGAAAATTTACACCAATATCATGTTAATGATTTATTTTATGTTTTAAATTGATACTTATTTTTTTATATAAATTTTTTATATTTGACATTATTATTATTATTATTATTATTATTATTATTATTATTATTATTATGCAACTTGATACTATTTTATAAGAAAAATAATAAGTAATCCAAATAAGTAAGTTATGGTATTGATATTAAGAATATTCTTACATGCTAACATAGTTATTTACATTATAAAAAAAAATCTCAAATATTATTCATACAATAGTTGATGATAACTAAGATTGCTTACATCCAAAAAAATCAATGAAATTTGTATTAATTAAGTTGAGTTTTGTTATAAGAACCCTATTATAATTTAAAAGATAAATTATATTATTTTGATTAAAAAGTCAAATTCATCTTTTATCATTATATAATAGTTCCTTTCTTTATCTTTTGACAAAGCAAACTAAGTGGTGATGTAGACTTTTTGTAAAGCTATATAATTAATAAATTTATATAACATAACATAATGAAGGTTAGTTTGTTTTAATTAAATTTAAAATTTTAATATTAAAATAAATGTTCAATTTTTTTATTCATGATTATTTGTGTGAAAAATAATCATTATTAAAATATGAAAAGATTTTGTTGTTATTCTTTTATATTATTCTTTCATTTCTTATACTTATTGTCATTATCATTAGTTATTATCAACAACAAAAATTAAATATTAGAGAATGTTTCTTTATATAAATTAGAGGCAGGAACCATTTGACATGACCCCTATGCATGATGTATACATTATATAGTTTTATTTTTTGTTGGTTGAAGGTGGAAAGTTGTATATTATCAGTTTTTCAACTTTATTATATGAATTGAGGATCATTTCTGCCTCTGGTTTACTTCAATTCGTCACCTACACGGTGTGGAAGAAAATGTTGGACATGGGAATCAAATAATTTTAACTTTATAGAAACGGTTTCAAATAACCAGCAAACCACAATAAGACAATCTGTCAAATTTGCAGGAAATAATGAAGTTTTGCTCAAACTTTTTCCAGACAAAGATGGCATAAGATATTCAATAAATTTTCATGACAGAGTAGAGAGGTTGGTTTTTTTTTCTACAATAAACATTAAAAATTAATGTTCAGAGTCATAGAGGCAAAAATACTTCTAAAATATTAAAATATTAGAGTCACAGTTCATGCTGAATAGTTTTTTTATTGGACATACACATACTTAGTTTCAGTATTTTGTATTTTATACCAAAAAATTACATATTTTATTATTTTAAAATTTGGTACTAAATTAGAAAAGAAATATGTACATGTGCATCCGTGCTTGTTATATGTTGTGATTTTATTGATAAAATCTGTCATACAATAGAATTATGTTTTTAACAAAACATTTTTAATCAAATAAAGCATTACAAAATACATGCAAGACCTTATATATTATTATTATTTATAACAGTAAATTTTTAAATATTTTTAATTGTTAAAAAATACTATAGTGTGAAAATTATATTTTTTCATTTAATAAAATAAATATCATTCCTCCACCAATGAGACTTAAAAGAAAGTGTGTTTATAAGATGTGTCACTGTCATTCTTGTTACCCAAGTTAGAATTAAGAAATTGTTTAGGTAGAAAAAACTGAATTAAGAAAGGAAAGAAAGAAGGCAGATGTAACTCATGCAATTAAATAAAGGAGCATCTGATCTATATTAAATTTGAAATCTTTATTTTTTTCATAAACACTGTACCCTGTTTCTTAACCAATAAGTTTAAAAAAAAATATTATATGCTAAAAATATTAATAATCAATTTCGTCTTCTACTCATGGATGTTGAGAAATTAATATTATAAGATTTATAAAAAGATTACAGTGATTTTTTAAGGAAAATATCAATATTTAAATAAAACATAATTTTTTTAAATTAAAAACATATAAATTAACAAATTATTAGTGTTTTCATATTGAGATAAACTATTCCTTGCTTGATATTAAAATAATAAGATTTGTATAGGTAGAAAAATATACTAACAATCATCTATTCATATATATTAATATTCATATATATTAATGGACAATATTTACAATAATTTTAAAAAATATGACTAAATTATCTATTATTTTATAAATTAAAATTTATCTTTATCTAACATAATTTTTATTATTATAGATAGTTTTTAAATTAATATTTTAATTAATTAATTTGTATCTAATTAATTAGGTATATATTAATTTAAAAACTAATTTATAAAATTAAAAATTATTTTAAATATCAATAATTTTTTGTTCATAAAATAATATATAATTTAATTATTTTTATTTTAAAAAATAATTTTTGTTCAATAACTTTTTAAGAGTGTATTTTATACAATACTACTTATTCTACCTTCTCTAAATATAAATATTTAGAATCTTTTCATCTCCATATCTATAGTGAACAGAGTCATGCTTAAGGTATGGAATTAAGCATTAACACTATTAAAAGTAAATATAAATAGTTAGAATAGTCTTTTCTCTAGGTAAAATGAAATTACCACCGCCAAAAATTTAAAATTATAATCATAAGTTGAGGTAGTTCTAGAACATTTTTCTCTAACTCCATGAAAAAAATAAAGCAAATTAAGCAAGTTTAATACTGATAAAAATATTTTAGATTAATAATATATACTTTTTTTTTATTATAATACTACTATTATAAAAATAAAGAGAAAATATGAAGAAAAAAAAACTCCCATAGGTTTCAAAAAAGTGGCAGTCACCTGATGGGGCCAATGAAAGTATATTTAATTAAGAGAAAATGATTGAGTCATTAATTATTAATTAAAACCAAAAATTAAAATTTTGAAAACCTACTCACTTCCTTCCATAACTAATCATTATGATGGTAGTTTGTTTCCGCATGCAAAATAAACCTTTTGGGTTGCACAACATTAAAATGCAAAATTGGTATATTATTATATTAAACAATCCTACTTGCATATGTCACTATGAATCTTAATTTCTCTTTACCATGAATGTAATGATGATGATAATTTTATCAGTATAATTTTCTTAATAATTAATTAAAAATACATTTTTAATCATTATTTTAAAATAAAACATTACATCTAATTTTTTGTAGCAGTAGATAAGAGTCTACAAGGTGATGGTCAAAATCCATAGGACTAGTGAAAATTCTGTCTCATAGGCTTTAATCAGTGGTATGATAAAAGTATGGAGAATCTTTGCTGCTCACGAGCAAAGTAATCCAAGCAGTCAATTCAGAGATAATGATATGAACGGTGACGATCATCATGCTCAGAAAATCAACAGTTACCAGCAGGAAATCGATTTTGCAGTTCAATGCTCACTGCGACAATAAATATATAAGAAAATTCTTCTTATATTTAGTATATTCTTAATGTAATGATATGTCATTTTTAAAATTTAAAACATATAATATTTTATTTTAAAAATATAATACAAGTGTTGAATTTAATTTTATTAATTAAGGTGATAGAAAATACAAACTTGAAAGGAAATACAGCATCGGTATTATCGATCACATCCCTTGCATGCAAACAGTTCACAACATTCTACACTAGTATATTTATATGCATAGATTTATTTTTACTCACATTACTAAGGTAAATAAATAAATATTTAATTATTCATAAAATAAAAATGTTTTAAAAATGATATAATCCAATTAATCTGATATAAAATAAGGAGATGGATCAAAGAAGAATACATGAGGAGGAGAGTAGCAGGGGAAGAGACGAAGTGATAGTATTAAAGGTAATCATTACAAATGGGGTCATGATGGCAACGCGTTGTTCCGTATTAATAAATGATTAATAAAAATTCAATTAAGAACATCACCACAATACTGCGCAGCCATAGCCGCCACTTATTCTTTTCATTCCTCTTCTCTCGCCTCTGCCAATCGATACTATTCATTTTTCATCATCATTATTATTGCTAGTAGGAAGGAAAATAAAAAAAAATTTAAGTCCAAAACAGAAGAAAAAAAAGAGTCTCCCTAATATAGAAAAAACAACAGATGGAGGGAGGGAGAATAGATAGAGACATATTCTTAATTATTTTAAAGTTATATATATAATAATATAATAATTGGAGGTGGAAGCAAAAGGAAGTGGTAGATTCTAGAGAGAGAAACTAAAAAATAATGGTGTATTGAAAATGAACAAAAATAAGAAAAAAATAAACTAAGAAAGAAGAGCTCAAAAGTTCAGTATTTAAAGCCCACAAGAGTTGTACCTGGCAACTGCGGAAGAATAATAGAAGCTGAAATATCTAAATAAACAGCTCTCTTCTATTTTACTTATTTTTATTTATTGACTTTCCAAATTCATGCCATGCCTATACAAATCATTTCAGTCTCCGTCTGATTCTCAAAGTTCGAATCCTTGGTGGTTTAGGTTTTTTGCTTATGGCACAGTGCAAAGATTAATCAGTTTTCAAAAAGCTGCTATTTCCTCACTCTCAGACTCCTCTTCTGCTCTATTTTCCCCTCTATAAAACGCTACCCCTCCCTCACACTTTCTTTCACTATCTATCTTTTCTATCTTATTTTCCACTACAACAGTACCTTTCTCCAAATGGGTGAAGAGCTAAAAACTATGGTGGTTGTGAGAGAGTTCGATCCCAATAGAGATAGAGAAAGAGTAGAAGCCGTTGAAAGGATATGTGAAGTTGGACCCAGTGGCAAACTTTCTCTCTTCACCGACATGCTGGGTGATCCTATTTGCAGGGTCCGCCATTCGCCTGCTTTTCTCATGCTGGTATATATATCAACTAACCAACCTTGAATCAATGTATCTGCACAAGAAACACATACTTTAAATTTCTCACCAACTCATTGAGATAATTATGCTACTAAGAAGTTGTCACAGCATAATAAGTTGATCTGTGTATATTAATTGTTTGTCATGTGTATCAACAGGTAGCAGAGATTGGCGAAGAGGTAGTAGGAATGATAAGAGGATGCATAAAAACGGTGACATGCGGAAAAAGAGTGTCCAGGAACGGAAAACACAATGCCAATAATGCTAAACATGTTCCAGTGTATACTAAAGTGGCTTACATACTAGGCCTTCGCGTTTCGCCTAATCAAAGGTAAGAATAAAGTAGAGAAGTGATTATGTTAGGCATATATAGACGAAAATGTTGATGACATGTTAATTAATTGTTTGCTTGTGGTGTGATGATGCAGGAGAATGGGAATAGGGTTGAAGCTGGTGCATAGGATAGAGGAGTGGTTCAGGGATAATGGAGCCGAGTATTCCTACATGGCAACGGAAAACGACAATTTAGCGTCCGTTAAACTCTTCACCGACAAATGCGGGTATTCAAAGTTCCGTACCCCGTCCATGCTTGTCAACCCCGTTTTCGCCCACCGAGCAAGAGTGTCCCCAAAGGTCACAATCATTAGCCTTTCCCCTTCTGACGCAGAGGCTATCTACCGTCGCCGTTTTGCCACGACGGAGTTCTTCCCGCGCGACATTGACTCCGTTCTGAAGAACAAGCTCAGTCTGGGGACGTTTCTGGCGGTCCCGGGCGGGTCCTACAGGGCTGAGACATGGCCCGGGCCAGATTTTTTCCTGTCGGACCCACCGAAGTCGTGGGCCTTGGTGAGCGTGTGGAACTCGAAGGAGGTGTTCACGCTCGAGGTTAGAGGCGCGTCGCGCGTGAAGCGCACTCTCGCGAAGACGACGCGGGTCGTGGACCGGGCCCTGCCGTGGCTGCGTGTACCGTCGATCCCGGATTTGTTCAGGCCGTTTGGGTTTCACTTCTTGTACGGGCTTGGAGGGGAAGGCCCAGATGCAGTGAAGATGGTGAAGGCCCTGTGTGGGTTCGCGCACAACCTCGCGATGGAAAAAGGTTGCAGGGTGGTGGCCACGGAAGTGTCACCAAACGAGCCCTTAAGGTTCGGTATACCCCACTGGAAGATGCTGTCGTGTGACGAAGATTTATGGTGTATGAAGCGGTTGGGTGAGGATTACAGCGACGGTTCCGTTGGTGACTGGACCAAATCTCAACCCGGAATGTCCATTTTTGTTGACCCGAGAGAGGTCTAACGAGTCAACGTCCACCTTCACTTTTTGGTTCTCTTGTCTTTTTCTTTCTTTTTCGTTTTTTCCTATTTCTCTCTCTCATTTTGTGTATACTCTCTCAGAATATATTATCTAGTTAGGGTAAGGAGTTGGAGGTGGAAATGCAGATAACGAGTTATGTGATTTAATTTTTTGTTTTGCTATGTTGGAGGAATATCCTTTTGTTGTTAAGAATTAGCTTTTTCTTAGAAGGAAGTGGCTTGTTGGATCCCTTTCCACTCAAAAGCTTATTTACCTATCCTCTTTCGTAATTGTTTTTGATAATATTGTTATTTACTAAATATAATTATCGGAATCTATGACTATGCTACTCTTTTGTATCAATAATGGGATATGGCTTTTGAGGGCTGGGATATGAACTCGTGGGTGAATCCCAATATACTTTTTTGTTTGGCCATCTCATGTTGCTAATCTTTTCTTAAAGAACCTTTTTACGCCAATGTCTTCTGTCCTGTCCTTTGATAATATGCCCGCACCTCAGGATCTTATCTTTGCCTAACTTTATTTCATTATTCACTCCCTCGCATATTTCTTACACAAATCCTATTTCTACATCATTTTATTATGCATACACATTACAACAGAATGTGAGATAAGATGATATGATAAAATACTTTTAGCTTATTTTTTAATGACTCAAAAGGTCCCAATTGTAACCACCCCCAATTTTATTTTAAGACATCATTATATTCGAAATTAATTATGCCTATCTATTCTTTTTTTTTATATATATAAAACTTTTGTTTCTTATTTACTCAGGCTTTCGGTTGAAATCCAGATTGCAAATAATTAGGTAATTCAATACAAAGGTATCTTAATAATCAAGAGTAAGTATAAAAACACTCTTAAAATCATTAAATATGTTTTATTGTAACAGTCAACATATATTCTACACCGTTTCCTGTGCTGAGTTTTTTAGTATTTATGTTTATAGAATATAATCTTATCAGTATGTTGGATTTTTTAGACTGTACTATTCGTTATAAAAAATTTAAATAGATAAAAAAAACAACATAATACAAATAGAATATAAAAAAATAAGAAAATGAGAGAGAAATCATTGACGAATCCCCGATTATAATCACAGAGAATTTCTTTTACTATAAATAAAGAAAACAACACTTTGGATAAACAAGATATTAAGATTGGATTGTTTTGATCTCCTAAACTCTTGGTTCCTTCATAGAAAAAAAAACTCGTATAAATGTATCATTCTCTATTAGTAGGCAATAATTTTCTCTTATGTTTTCTTTATTGTTATAATATTATTTCATCATTTTTTTTATCACATTTCTTATCATGTTTGATATTTTATCTCATATTTTCCTTTTATCCTTTATTTTATTAAAAAATGAGCTTAAAAAATGGTCTACGTGTTTATTATTTTTTTTAAAGGCAACAAAATACTACAACAATAATGCTTACTATTAGTTGAGAGAGAGTTAACTAATTTTCATTTGAATATTTTGAATTGAATTCTTGTTAAATTTTGTATTTATTAGCACTTAAAAAATTATATTTTTTAAGTAAGTTATTCTGGTTTAAAGTTTATTTTTTGTTAAATAGATGACATGTTATTTCGATCACTACAAGAAAATCATGAAATAGAAACCAACTTTTAGAAACAAAAATAATTAGTTACCACAGGAACTAAAATAGAGACTATTTTAGAAACTAAAAAAAGTTAATTTCTAAACTAGTTTATATTATGGTTAAATAGTTTTTAAATTGGTATCTAATTAGCAACTAAGGTTTTAACTACAAATTATTTAATTTCTAAATCTGGTAGCAAAAACTTTGGTTGCTAATTAGATACCAATTTAGAAACTATTTTTCTATTTTATAATTTTCTTGTAGTGATTGTCTGCACATATTAAAATGAAAATATTGAATAGATAAAAATTAACAAGACTTGAAACATAAATAAATCTTTCAATTAATTATCAAGTTTGAGAAAAAAAAATTGATTAATTGTGTGTGTGTGGATGGAGTAAAGTGTAACGCATGAAAGTAATGGTGAGGAGGTGGCGAATGCAGAGAGAAGAGAGTGTGTGTGGCCTTAGGATTGCACTAAAGTGATGAGTAAAGTGGCATGAATTAGGAGTACAGTGTGGGACTTAGTAGGAGCATCAATTATAAATGTGAACGCCAAGTGGCATTATCTTTTCTTTCACATTCATTTTCCATCTAATCATAGTATCTTTTTGGGGCTTCCCACCCCCATTCATAATATCCTTTCCCCCATCTTTTTTGGCTAATGGACATGCCATTCATTTCGTTAAGACATGACTACTGCTTCGAAAGAGATAGCCACAAAATATGTACATGTCTTCCTGGAGGATAACTTAGTCATTTTGCAACTCAATCCAACTACATCAAAACACTTCACCACGCACCTACCATTACCATACCTAATTCTTTCAAAACTAGCTCAAAATGTTATTTAATTTATTATTATTTGTATTTTATTTTTTTAAATTTAAATATAACTTTTTCATCCAATAATTTACCAATTAGTAAATTTTAGTTTCTCGTCTATTTTATTTGAAAAATTAGAACAATAATAAATATTGTTGTTGGAGATCCCACATCGACTCGAGATTAGAGCCTTTCATTGTATATAAGTGGGTGCAAACCTCACCCCATCGAGCCGGTTTTATGGGGTTGAGTTAGACTTAAAGTCCACTTTCGTAATAATTGTTCTGTTGAATCAATGGACTAGCATATGTGGATTAAAAAAATCACCATTAATTTTATCTTATCCACACTCAAAGGATTTAACACATTAATCGACAAAAAAAAAAAACTCGGGTCATATATTCATTGAAAAATCACAAATATTTGAAAAAAAAATATTTTTTAATAAAAGAGTAAAAAATTCTAATGATTATAGTAATAATCAATAATCTTTTTAACATATTCTATTATATTTTATATTAAGATACAATTAATTATGATTAATTTTATATGTTTGATTCAAGAGAAGGATCGTGTATTTTTCTTTCTTTAAGAATTTTTTTTTATCTTAAATACGATACTCAATTTTTTTCTTACACAAATAGTTGAGTGTAATATTTAATAAAAATAAAAAATAACTATAAAATGATTATATAGAATAAGAGAATTGTAAAATAATCTTATTTTTATATTTTTTATCAATAAAAGAAAAATAATATAATAAAGTATTTTAGAGATATCTCAATTTTATACTTATGCACCATAGAACTTCAAATCACTTAAAAACATCTCTATTTATCCCTCTTTTTATACATTACTCCTTGCAAGTTAATGCTTTACATGAGAACTGATCCCAACCTTTCTCGCCTACTTTATTCACTTCTTACAAAAGCCAGAAAAAAAAACTCCAATCTCCACGTGACAGTTTTTTTTTTTATCAGCAATAAACAATAAATAAATGTGAGTCACTTTAGGGATGACCCAATCCTTATACAAAACACACGATCTTTAACCTTTTTCACAACACACACCCCGCCAACTCTTAAATACTTAAATAAATCCAGAGAGAACCGCCTACTACTCTCACTCTTATACTCAAACAAAACATCAAAACATCATCTCCATGCAGACTAAAGGATCAACACACCAAACAGAGAAGGATAAACAGTTCTTCCTTTACACCTATAAAATAAACATAAACAGTGTTGTAATCTTGCTCTCAAATTGGGTTTATGATCAGTGCATACTAATTATTTAGGTGATTAGATTCATGTTTTCAAACATAATCACGTCCTTCGACGAATGTAGCATGCGGAAACACCCTAGAACCTAGGGGCAAGAATTTTAGTGTGAACATTCATATGAGTAAAATATTGTTGACGATAAAAAATACTGAGAAAAGGAAAAAACACATTCAAGTTCATCTGAAATTATTTGCATTATTGAAAGGTTAGTTGCGTTCGTGTGTCTTATGATTATTTGATAACTGGAAATAAATAATATTAAGTAGAGTTTGCATAACTGTCACACCTCATATTTTGTGTTAAATATTACAATTACTACTAGTTCTGAATCTACACCAAACAAGTGCCCACAATTGAATAGTTTCTAATCACATGTCTTTTCTCATTCAATATTTGAAACGGTATAACTTATTTTTTTTTTAATTGAGTTAAATGTTTAATTACTTGTATTAAAATGATTGTAAAACGTTGATTTTTGTGTGATTAAAGAAGTCGATTATTTTTTCAAATATTTGGTTTGGCAAGTGTGCGTTCTTTTTTTATTTGTTGATTTGGTTATTTGGTTTTTCTTGTATGAGATATACAATTTTTCTATACTATTAATTTATTATTTATTGATTTAAATAAAAGTTATAACTTGCACATGCATTAATTCGTCATAACTGTTGTATTACAATTTTTCCAAAATAAAATTTTGAAGCTTTTGAAAGTCAAAGTACATATACGTTTTCCAACGTTGTTGTGTTGTGGAAAAATGATTATATTTATTTTTTTATCATTTTACTGTTCATAGATTGTGCTTTGTAATTGCAAAATAGAAGAAATATACTATAACTAAAACCTCTCCTTATTTTATTACTCAATTATTTGTGACATTCGCAATTAAAAAACACAAAAATTAAGCACTTCCGCCACTGAATGCATCCAAACTTTCCATTTTAAAATTGTCAAGTGATAGATAGACTGAAAGGCCTACCCGTAATTGTAATTATCTGAAACATTAAACTAAGAAATAAATTATTAAATAATATAAAAATAAAGAAGGAAGGAAAGAGGATGCACGAGTGAAGTGAAGTGATCACGGATGAGTGTCTTTCCGCGTCTTAAGCCCAAAAGAATAAAAGTAATGATTTGACTAACTAATCTCCTAAACAATATAGTCTTGAATAATTAGGTCAATAAAACGACCTTAAGTTTGATTAATTATATTTTGAAAGCAAAGTGCTTGAACTATTATTAACTATTATTAGTATTAGTCAATTATGTGAATGGAAGTGGTAGGCAAGGTTGGAACATGCCAAGTCTTGCATAATGGTCACTAATTAAACATAATTTAGGTGTAGAAGCTCGTTCTTCGAGTCACAATTAATTTTCTATTTTAGAGTTTCATGAGACAGACCATAGATACTTGTTTGGATCAGGTCAGAGACACAAGGAGACACAAAGGAAAGTGATTACCAGTTTGCCATGAAAAGAGAGAGACGTAGAAGATTGAAACTTTTTTTCTTTTCCACCAAACAATTTTAAAAACCTCGATTATAAGCTTCTCACTGTTTCTATTTTACATTTTCTTTTACACCTTGTCTTAGTTTAATTGACCAATTCACTGGTTTCGATTTAAGACTAAATGACAAAGGGTTAGTTATAAAGTTGAAGTCAAGATTGGACGGCATTAATTTTTTTTAACAATTCCCATTTTCTATCTTAAATTTAAAATATAGCATTCACATTACTACATATACCTTATAGGAAGATGAGATCTAGAGAATTATTAAAGACGTTGTCTTCTTCTTTCCTTCGGGCAGGTTGTTATGGCTTCGCTGTGATCCTTCTGGTTTTCACGCTTCTCCTTCCGCTCTCAGTCTTGGGTGAATACCAAATTGGAGAGTACCTGCAAAAGGCACTCCGATGCTCAAGTCAGTGAAGAGAATGTTTGACACTCGGGTATGTACAATAATAATGACGTACCTTATTCCTTGGAATGTGTGCTATTTATATTATTTTAATGGACTTACATTATTGGGTATGATTAGTGGAATGGATCTCACTTATGGTTGCATTGTCTAATTCTTAATGGTAATTTAGCTTCACTGACCTTGGTTTGAGCGATAATGATTAAATGGATCGGTCGTCCAAGTCGTCCGTGAATGTCTCGGTCTCGCTCCATACTAGTACACTACATAATTAAAACAAAAACAAAATATTGATATTTTTAAGTAACAATCGCAAAACACAAAACTAATAACGTGTTATCAATTGTGAAAAATTATTGATAAAATAAATTCATTCATCAAGTAATAGTAGTTATTATGTGCAGTGCACTAATTAAACACATGTGATCGTTCATACAAAGGGATGGTAAAGTTTTATACATGAATTAGTCCGTTAGCTATTTTCAAGTTAAGGACAATGGTGAAACTTATCTGTTAATTAGCACTATAGATATCATTGCAAAGTAGTTCTATTTTTTTTCCTTGTCTAAATTAAGGAGAGATTAGACAAAGGTGGCCACAGATAATGTCACAATTATGTCCTGTTTTATATTATATTTTTAGAAGGCCCCATGCTTTAAGTGAGATTACCTAAAATTGATTTGTTTGAGACCACGTAAACAACAGAAAGGGAATCAAAGAGGGGAAAAACCTATATTTAGCTTCATTAATACACTGCATACTTCCTGTTATGTTAAAATATACTTCAATAAGAAAAAAATATCATCTTTATACAATAAATATAAATTTGATAAGTTTCGTTTCAGATTTGTTAATTTTACTTACATATATAACATTTATATATATACACATTTTTTTACAATTTTAAGATGTTTTAAAAAAATTAAATATTATTGTATTGCATTGGTTTAAAACAGTAATAATGACTACCCATTTAGGGTTTATTGGAGATGAAGATAAAGTTAAAAAAAAACCATAATGTATAATTATAGACTTAAAAAAAATCATAATGTATAATTATAGAGAATTGAATTGATAGGCTTCAGGTTCTAGAAGTGTTTTGTCATCAGAAAGGGGATGTGTTTAATTAGTGAATTTATTGGGGCTACTTCTATGTGTGGATGGAGGAGATCTTTTTAAGAAAGTTGATAAGTGCTTGTGATTTAAGCACAAGGAACCCATGGAGATTGTTATAGGGTTGTTCAAATTATATGGTAGCTTCTAAGGTTTGAAATGGTTCATTTTTATATTTCGACCTTTCTTTTTTTCACTTGAGTTTGGATTTTGATTTTTTTAATAATGTGGTTCTGATATTTTGTTGCTAGTCAGATATTTTTTTTATGATCTAAAAATAAATAAATTAATTAGACCAATTAAGGAATGCTCAAATTTTATATAAAAAAAAGTTATAATACCTATCACGCCTAAATTACCACTATTTATATTTGAGGAAAGGGTAAACTTTTATCTCTTTATAGCATAGCAGCTTAACCCACCTACCTTGTGCATTCGAGGGGAATTTGATGGTCGTCCATAGTTAAGCTATTTCAAACCCAAATTACCATCTTCTACAAAAAAATATGTGTTCTCTTTTGTCTCCTCAACATCTACCTTAGCCTCCTTAGACACTATGTTATTCCTATGATCACAAATGTTACACACAATGGCAATCCATAAACCTTTCCACACTCTATTTTGTGTTTGACTTAGTTTAGGGCAAATAAAATGCAAAAAAGTGGTTCATAAGGGTGTAATGTTCAACAGATTGAATCTTTATCCAACTATTACACATATTCCAAATTGAAGTTGCTACTTTACATGGGAAAAACAAATGGTTAACCGTTTCTTGTTATTGTAGACAAAGTGGACATTTTGTAGAGTTTAAACTAATTCCTCTTCTTTGTAGGTTTGTTATGGTTGTCACTTTCCCTAGCATCACTCTCCAAAATAGGAGTTGGGCATTTGGTAGGGCTTTTAAAGACCAAAATTCCTCAAAAATCTCACTACTTGAGCTTGCTTTCTATGTTGCAAAAATCATAAGCTTCGCTCACAGAAAATTCCCCACCCTACTCTCGAACCCATGTCCACCTATCACTAATCATATTTAAATTTACTCCATTGATTTTCTCCAAATACTCAGTCTCTTGTGCAATTTCCCCACAAAAATCTTCCTCTCCTCCAGGTTAGATGTCACACCATTCTAGAATTCACATGTAATACCACTTCCTATATTGTTTTATTTTGACAGTTTTTATTATTGTTTAAAAATCTTAATAGACAACACAAGAAAATATTTTGAAAAGAAAAAGAAAAGATAAAAAGAAAGGAGAAAGAAAAGATTGAAGAAAGAAGAGAGGGAAAAGAAAATATTTTGAAAATGTCTTCTTCAAATAAATCTTGTGTGGAATTGTAAAAAGAAACTGGAAAATTTCAAGAAATATGACAGCCAAATAGGATGGAAAAAAATAAAAATAAAAATAAAACTACTTCTAAGAACATGAGTTTTTGTCTTTCAGAGGTCATAAATTGTTTAGTTATGTCTTCAAGAACTTTGTTCTTATTGACCTTTACGTATATATACCACTTGATTTATTTTGTGTTTATTTCAAATGTGTGTTTGATCATGGGGCAAAAACATAAAATTTAGGAAATAATAAGGTTGTTGTCTTAAACCAACAATGTATATATGATGACAAATCATTCTCAAGAGGGGGGCCTGATGGAGAACCATCTATCCACCACATTTTGGAAAAGTCTTTTTATTTTTCTCTTTGTAAATTAGTACAAAGTAGTGTAGGTTTTATTTAGGCCTGTTTTTTTGTCTAGTTTTCATGGACCATGTATCGAGCCTAGTAGAGTAGGATGTAAATAGGAAAAGAGAGTGTAACTAGTAAGCATGGCATAGGAAGCATGATGAGACCACCTAAACATAGTCAAGGAAGACATGAATGTCCACATGTCATCTCCTTAATAAAGATGATTTTCCACCAATGAAGAATGGTCACTTGTCAACCTCTAATTTGAATGGATTTGCTCAAACGAGAGAAAGTCTTTTGCCACCATGGGAGTGGAGAGCTTTTAAGTTAAAATGATCACCTTGGTTGCCCTTAGCATTATAAATAAATGTGTTAGGCCTCTTATAAATTCAACTTGAATTGAGTAATAAATTTATGCCAAAATATTGTCTCAGTTGTCTCAAGTTCATTCTATGTTAGAACCAATTTGTGTGTCTAACATATGACTCTTTAGAAGTTTGTCTCATCTCTTTTAAACTTTTACTTTCATACCTCAAACTCACATTTCTAATCTGACCTACACCTCTATATAGTTTCTCTATTGTCTCCATAGAATCCATTTAAAATTATATTGGATTTGCATCAGTATCCATGTTAAATGGTGGATCAACATACAATGTATATGAGAACAAACCAAGTCAAAGTCCAACTTTAATGTAATGCATTACAATTACCGGATGCAAATCAAGAATGTTCAACTATGATTTAGCAAAGAATTCATATGCTGCACGTCAAAAATTTATACCTGATTTGGTGTTCAAATGTTTTTACCTTATTTGGCGTTGAGATTCCCTCTCATATGTTGAATATGAATTGTTGGTGAAGAGTGACTAGTAATTTACATATTATAAAAAGAAATTGAGGTGGTATAATAGTAACGAACAATGCCACCAATACCATGTAAACTCATTATTGTTAGAGGTTCTTTTCTTTCTTTTATCAAATCGGAAGGTACAAAAACCTAGATTAGAATGTCACAAAATTATTAATAATGGCAGAGTTGAATTTAGTAGAAAGCACTAAGATGTGTATATAGTGATGAAATTATGAAGCAAAGTTTTATTGGAAGAGGCGATTATATCTATGCTCTCTCATTAGACAATAAATATATTTAGGAAGACAAAAACGAGGGAGATAAATCAAAAGAAAAAATGGTTTGTTAATAGGAAGAATAAAGTGTCAAATCAAACTGTTGGTTTAGTTTTAAGAAAGGTAAAAATATATTCCTAAAAAAATTTAAAAACTTAGCTTCTTATTCTTAGCATAGCATATAGATATTTTTTTGTAACACAATTTTTTTTTCTTTTCCTTAAAACAAAGAAAAAAAACATAAACCACATTTTTCTTTCCATGTATGTTAGGAAAATGATTTTATCGTGTGACTTATACAAATTTAATTTTTCTAAGTTTTAAGCCCATTTCAATGAACAAAATATTCTATTCATGTATTTCAACATATCCAAAAGAAAACAGTTACCGTCTGTCCAGAGTGCATAGTATTTAAATTGAAAAAACTATTAAGACAGGATAATAACAACTCACAATTTTACAATTTTTATACACTAACATTATAACTCTCAATATTATTATTTTAATATATTTTTCATATTTTTTAATTATAAATTTATTTTTTATTATATATATATATTTATATCTTAAATTATTATATAAAAATTGTATAAAGATTGGAAAAGGGTAGAGCCTTCCGATTGCAAAATTCTTGGGAGGCTGATTCTTACTCATACTTATTAAAATATTAAAAAGTACCTTTTATTATAATGGGTGATTCAGAAAAACTTTAATTTCTATGATTCGAAATGAGATTTTTTTTAAATATTATGAAATCCAAAAGATATTTTTTATTATAGAATTTGAAAGGTATTTTTGAATCTGAAAATACTTTCTAAAATTTGTATCTTAAATAAAAAAGTATATATTTCTGGATCTAGAAACTCCTTTCAGATTCTACAATTAGGGAGATGTTAATAGAAAAAAAATACATTTTCAGATTGTAAATTTTGAAATATATTTTTTTGACAAAATAATCTTATAGGAGGTCCAAAAGAAGCTATGGAGGTGCAGAAAGAAAGATCCTTCTTGCACTGAGGTTGAAAGAGGTAACTGGGCCTGTTATAAGATAAAGGCCCTTATAAGATAAGGCAGTTTCTTCCTTCACCCCTACATTTTTCTTCCTGCATCCCCACAAAGTTGCGCAAACACAAAACTGTCACAATATAAACTGTACATTTTTATTTTTTTCTGTATTCTGGATTATGAAATCCGGTAAATTTTTTGATTGGTGCTTCCGGTAAATTTTTGGATTGGTGCATCTGGTATTCTCCCGGATTGATGCTTCCGGTAGTACATGAATGATAGTGTTAATCCAAATAAAAAAAATGCAAAATATCCACAATTGAAAAAAATCATTCTGGATCCATCAATCTGTAATTCAAAATATGCATTCCAGATTCAAAAATCCATAATTGAAAAATCATTCTGGATCCACCAATCCATAATAGAAATTAGGCTTCCAGATTCAGCAATCTATAAATCAATAATTTATGCAAATTTTGCTTCTGGAACATCCCCTCATCCGGAATACAACATGATTCACTTCTAGATTGATGAATCCGTAGCACACTCCCAGATCCCGAAATTGTGAGGGTTAATTTCGAAATTTTCAAAATTGTGGGGATGTAGGAAGAAAAATATAGGGGTGCAGGAAGAAACTGCCAACAAATAGAAGTCAAAGTCCAATCCGTACCGTGGCTTAATAAATAATCAATTAGTTATCTCCTCTCCCTCTAGAATTGTAGCTTTGAAATTGAAATGAGTTTATAATTTTTATATTTTATTCATATTATTCATTAAAGAAAATCTATCAGTAAATTGATATTATTAATGAAAAAAAAAATATGTAATTGTGGTGTTGGGAAATCATTGATAAAAAATTGTCAGTGAATAGTGTTGAAACATAAATTTGTTCATAATTATGCAAGATACATAAATATTTTTTTTAATTATTTGAAAATTCAGTAATGAATTTAAGTTTTTTTAAAAACTATATCATATAAACTCATAAAAGTTAAAAGAAATTTCAAATAATAATATAATTTCTAAAATAAATAATTTTAGAATATAATTAAAAGATAATGTGTACAAGTTTGTAAGTAAATGGACATAACCAATGACATGTTTTCGTTACTTGAAGTAAAAATAATATTAATGAAAAAATTTCTTCTGCAAGAGTGTTGTTTGAAAAAAATTTAAATTAAAGATAGAATGATATTTAATATTGAAAAGTTATCACATACAAGAACAAATAATTCATTTTCGTCGTCTAGGAAAGGTCAAGATCAGATTTAGAAAAGAAAAATATAATTTGATATTTTTATTTATTTTATATTATTTTTTGAATTAAAATCTTCACTGATATATGAAAATTATTTTAATGAGATTGAGAGAAATTTGCACATTTCAAACTTTTTCATCCGTTAATGACAATAATTTTTTTTAAAAATAAAACAAGTTTAAGGAAAAAATAAATAGAAACCTTGGCCTAAAAATTTGCGTATAACTGGGAACTTATTAAACAACTATAAGGAGATATCAAAACAACCTAAACAAATAATTAGGTAAGTAATCATGAAAAGGCACAAATATTTTAAATTGAAAAAACACTTATATTGTGTGAGGTAAAAACATCACCTAGTTTTGAAAATTTTGCATTTCAAAGGACCCAAAGCTCACTATAAAAAAGTATTAAATTTTTTAAAAGTGAAAATATAGGATTAAGCCTCAAATGAAAAAAAAGTCAATTTTTTCACGTGGCTAAAAGGAGAAGAATTATATCTATCTATATAATTAGGGAAGACATCACTCCTATGTCGCACATATACGGATACGGACACTGACACCACACGGATACAAAGATACGTATAATCTCTAAAATATAGGACACGGGAACACGAATCTATATATTATACAATTTTGAATTATATAAATTAAAAATAAATATTTATGTGCAAAAGTATGTTTCAAATTCTTTTGGGAGCAGGAATATATTTTTCAGGACTGGTTCAAAAGAATTTGTTCTTTATTTTTATAATCATAATAAAAATTTATACAATAAATTTGAGTTTTTAGAAAATTATTGTATTTATACCTTTTAAAATTGGGTTACAACCGTGTTAAAATTTTTAAAAATCCAATAAATATATTTTGAATTGAACACTTCACCGATAAGTGTCATACGAGTGTCGACATCGGTACGTGTGTTCGACACAGATACGTCCATTTAAGACAAGTGTATGAGCCTCAAAGATCACTCCATAACGTGATAACGAAGGCAGAGAAATGAAGTATTTATTTTTATATGTTCACATCCGCTTATGATTTTGTGGTGTAAAAGCAAGTTTGGTTTTTCTAACAAAAAAAAAATAAGTTTATTTTTTCAAAGAAAAGCGTAAGTTTGTTAGGCACGATCTCCACACATATATAATATCTTATGATGTATTTTAGCAGTTAAATAAAACAATATAAAATGTTTTCATATTTTTAAGATATTGAATATTTTCATGTTTTTTTATAAATAAAGTATTGGAATTTATCACTCAAATACTGTGAAAGATACTGCTTATCTCAAATTTTAAATAATCTTAAATATAAATAAATTTAGCTAATTTTGTTATCTTTAATTAGTGAAACTAGATGTGAATTGTGTTGAAATTTATGTTACGCAATAAAAGCTAGTTATCGGAATTGATAATAATATTTTTTTGGTTTAATTATGATTATATTTATAGTATAAAGTTTGGATAGTGGTAGCAGATAGAAAAAAACGTGCAATATCCTATGGTGCAGTTTTGGATTGAGAAGGTTGGCGAACGAGTGATAGAGAAATCATAGTAGAAGATATGATTGGGATGTGGGGTTTCGTGGCCCAAAAACTTTTCAACTAACCCGAAACAGGGTCAGAAAACGGGTTAGGTTCACACTTTGTGCGCCAATACGCACAAGGAACCACTCTTCTAATTCGCCGTAAAAACCCGCGAAAAACCCAAGCAGTTAACACTGTCACCCGCGCCTACCCTATATATTTTGTAATTTTTCAAACCCTTTCGTTAGGGTTCATCGCAAACGCCGCATTCCTCTCCTCAACTTCACAGCGCGATGGACGATGTCAGGGTTACCTCCGCCTGGGTCGCCAGCCGCTCCTCCCACGTCTACGTCGACTCTGCAGGTTCATTCGCTTCTTTCTCCGCCCTCATTTTCACCTTTCCGATAATGCTTTCGCAAATGAAATGATTATGTGTGTTTGCCTCTGGTGTCGTTTTCAGGGATTGAGAAAGTGGTGAGCACCATTGAGTCCATTCCCAAGGTTGAGTGGGATTTCGAAGGGATTCACTACTTCGACAAGGGACCTCTCACCGTCCAGTACTTGTTTGTGTTGGACGCTTTGAATTTTTGCTTCTGGCCTGGTACGCTGTGGTTTTTTCTTTTTCTTTTATATGCACATTCTGTTTTGCCGTTCATAATAATGCTTACAACTTTTTCACATTGCGGCGAAGACCGTGACTGGTTAATTGCGCGCCTTGAGTACCATAATTGTAGTGTTAATGGCTCCCTGTTTTTGATTTTTTTTAATTGCTATCTTTTTTAAAGACGTTTCAATTTATCTGTCATTTTACTTGTCTCACGCCGGAAATGAGTTTATACATAGCAATAAGGTAGCGGAACATTTTGTCTTTGATTATTTGTTATGTATGTAGACTAAGAAGCCCTATATTATCGTGTTAGAGAAGAAGCGAGTCAATTTACCTGCAGAACGTGTTGTTGACACTTGATAGATATGAAAATGGTTTGTGAATATGCAGGATGTTTATTGCTCCCATAAGTTATGATGATCATCCGGACATTTGTCTAATTGACATTCTAATTGACCCAAAGAAATGAAGTAGTGATTAGTGAACTGTCTCAAAATTTTAGCACATGCACTTTTTATCCATGGTTAAGGTGCCATCCTTTCTATTTTTTTAATGCTCACCTCTCTTCTCTTTTGCTAACAGATAAGGATTTGAATTACGACGATTTGGCATCTGGGTTAAAAGCAGCTCTTCAAAATGATAATTCTGCATTTGATGCCGATCGTCTGCAAAAGTATACTGGTAATTTTCTCGGACCTTGTACTGTCTGTATAGAAATTAACTAGAGTATTTAATTACGTGCACCCGTTTGAATGGAAATGACGAAGGTTTCGATAGTGTCATATCTTCAATTAAGTTCATGTTTTTATTATCAACTGAAACTAACGTTTGTCAAAATTATGTTAAGGATAGAATAGATACTGCATGTGTACTTGATATTAATTTGGGTCACTTGAAGGAAGTTAGGGCCAAACAGTGAATAAAAGATTATTAAGTCTTTGTTCATTTTCTGCTGCCAGGTCGGAGGCAATAATTTTTTGTTTGGCACATGTATGCTTGCTTAAGATGGTTCAGCATCGACAGCTTTGAAATTATAGTTCATATGATAGAACCAAATAAGAAATTTGTGGTTAAGTTACAGTATTTTCAAAGCATCTCTATATGTCTGCTTGGCCTTATGGTTGATGTGCTTCCTTCAATGCTTCCAAAGAAGAAATTATTTTCTACCAATATAGCATAATTACAAATGAGTTCATAATGTTAGGTCCACAACTACGCGAGCTTTTGAGGTGGCCTAGACCCCTTCCTTTGGAAGATGAACGAGTTAGGTTACTTCATGAGGTAAAACAAATCATTAGCAATGCTGCCTTTAATCACAGCAATATTCATCTTTTTTTGGTTTCACTATTTTTGTTGTGTTTTCAATTCTGTGAACTTAGTTCTGGTAATAAGCATGTCTTGAAGTTTGATGGCCCTATTTGTACTGTCCGTTTCTTTTGCTAGGTTGGGATTGAATTGGAAAGGAACTTTGAGGGTAAAGCATCCAATCTTGTGCAGAGCTGTGGAAAATCAGCTGTGAATCTTGTTGCTCTTGTTGCACGCCATTTTCCTGGTATAGCCTTTTTTTTCTCTCAACTTCTGTAACTCAAATTCTGAAATATATAATGCTCAATTTATGTGTGCTTCGTTTGAAGTTGCTATGAATTGTATGCAAAGTATGTAATTTGTTGACTCCAATATTAATTGGTTCTAGGTTTTAGAGACCATACAGTGTACAAGGGACGCCAGGTATTTTTATACAAAAGGGCTCAGATATTTGCAGCAGATTTGTGGGGTGCATTTGGGGGCCAAGGGTATGGTGAATTTAAAGACATCGGCTCTCTAACTATAATGGCGGACTATATCGTCCCAGCTGTGCTTCGGCAGCTTGGTGTTTTAAAATATAGTCCAACACTTGCCAGTACTATTGAGTCCAGCGGAGAAATAGGTCCAGGGACTGAAGAGGAAGTTGAACTGCGGGCTTGCTCTGTACATGCAGTGGAGAAAATGAGGGAGCTGATAAGTGTAAAGTCAGGACGACAGGTTAGTCTTTTCTGTGCTGCTGAGTATCTCCCACTCATGCCCCTTTTCCAAAGAATGTAGAGTTGGATTTCTTCAAGGTTATTAAAACTCAACTGTCAAATAAACAATAATTCACTGTTGGTTTGTTGCCGGTCTTTTTTATTAAAAAATAATTGAATCATGTTAAATTATCTTTTCTCTAGGAACATTTACTCATAAAAAGGAAATGCTGCGCAGTTTCGCTGTTATTGGCTCATGTGTTTTGTGCTCAAGTTGTTCATCTTATCTGAAACTGAAAAAGCCTCTGACTTTTATATTCAGGTTCTCAGTGTGGAGCTGGATCTTTGGCTCTGGGCTGCTGGTGTTCAGTGCACATCTCTGCAGCACCACCGAACACTTTCAATATATTACTGAGCACATCATATATGGTAATTTCTAGCTATTGAAGAAAATTTTGGCTGTTTTAAGGGTTAATTATTTAGGATAATGTGTGAATAACTACCTCCTTTTGAACTTATGTTTTCGAAGCAGCATTTGTAATTTTGAAAGAGATACGTAGCCACGTGCCTTAAAATTTAATTTTGAATAGACTTTATGGGATTTTAGGACCTAAAATAGTTTGAAGGGTGATCATTGGGCTCTTGGCTTTTTTACCGGAGGAGGTGGTTAATATTTGCTTTGTCAAATACTCAAATATAACTTGTGATAGCCAAGGTTGCAACAGCGGGTTAATGTCATTTTGTATATGTATACCTCATACCTTTTATCCTATAGGAGAGTGGTGCTTTTTAGTTAATGTCATTGAGTGCAGCTCTCTTACTCACAGAAAATGCATGCAGGTAGTGTTGCATCGCTCACCATCCACTTAAAGAATATCTATTAAATATGGCCCATCTCAAATATTCGGTTGATCGGAATGGGAGTAGGTCCCATCGATGCAACATATTCTATCTTTCTACCCCATTTATATATCACGCCTGACGACTAGAAGCAACCACCTTTTTTCTTTCTAGAATCCATTTCTATTTTCTTAGGCACATTTCTGTATAACCCACATAACCTCTAAACTGAGGACCCTGCCTGCATATTTCAACATAGGACCATCTTCATTGTTTGAAACAACTCTTCCAGGAGAGAAATTTTACTTGACACCAAAATGATTAAAAAATGTTTGACTTGCTTCTTTAAGCAATCCCAAACAACTCAACTATTGTTTCTCTGTAATGCAATAGTCAATATCATTTCCTGCCACCATTTCTGTCATTAAATTCTAGGTTCCTGTTGCATCCTATTTGGAGACCAAGTTTTTATACCAATGTCTTTTTCGACTCTTGCAATTTGGAACATCATTTTCTTGGAACAAATAGATTTAGGCTGTTTGATAAAATTAATTTGTAGTTGATAAATTAAATTTTAGATAAATAATTTATGATGAATTTCTAACTTTAAAGTTGTAAGTTAATAATGTACCTTATTGTTAATAAATATAAAATCACATGAAAGATATAGATACATAAGCTTTATTATATAAATAAAATTGTATTTTCTAAAGAAAATATATTACGTAATTATAATTTTAGATTCCTCTTGAAAGATAATGATGTTTTTAATTTTGATTTCTAAGTTAAAAACTTTTCAAATAAATTATTTTAAACTAATTTGTTAACTTTTTTACGACATTAACTTGAGGTTATTTTAAGCAAATAAAAGTGGAAAACTTTCAATTTTGTTTTGAAAAGAAATATATTTCACACTTCTAATTCTGGTGTAATAACTACTTTATAAAAAACATCTCAATATTGTTAACTCCGTAGCATATTGACAAGTTCTTTTTTTATAACAGCTACTAAGTACCCTTGAAATACTAATAAAAAATAAACTATAAAATATAAAAGATGGGAAAGGTTATGTTCGAAAAGGAAGTAAGGGAGTGTACGGAGAATGTCAAAGTTTGTGATGAAGGAAATCAACTACTTGATTTCTCCTCCTTACTATTAACGTGCTTCTAGTCAGGGGCAACAGAAAAACATTATTTATTAATTTTCATATATAAAAATGAATTATAACAAAAGGAGAAAATTAATAACGAAACATTGACATTTAATGTTGGAAAATATTATTTATAAAAAATGGACAAATTTTAAGGATTAATTAAAATTCAAATTGTTTATTTACAGAAACAGTAAAGTATAAGGTGCATACTAATAAATGAAATAAAGTTTAAATGTGTGCTTAAGGATTTCTTGTTTAAAGCATAGTGGTTGATAATTGATGGTTTTACTTTGAGAATTTGATCATTCGAAGCATTGGTGTTTTAGTATGTGTTTGGATTAAATTTCACTATTCTATAATTGATTATAGTTTCTACATTGAAAGTCAAAACAATAAATAGTTTTTTCTTCTTTTTTTAAATGAGATTTTTGGATGGTCCAAAGAAACATTTAGATTTGTGCATTCTCTTTTGATGTTGAAACATATATCTCTTTGTATCAATGGAGTAAAAGTGAGTATGTGTTGGCCACTCAAGTTCCTTATCACCAATGCAAGAGAGGATGGAAATCTTCTTTAGAATAGTGAAAAACACCTATTCATTCCGATTTGCAATAATAGAACCAACCAATTCAGCTGGAACCTTTGGTTGGGGGTTGAATATTGGACGAGAAACAAAATATTTAATATTATAAATAATGCTTAATACTTATGTAATTCAATATAGTTTATAAGATTGAATTATTACTATTAATTTTTGTTCATGTTAAAGTCGTGTCCATAAGACAGTTTTTACAATAAAAAAACAATAAAGTTGAATTTGCTTACAATTTAAATGCTCATAATTTTTTAAACTTAAATGTGTTGATAAAATACTGATAATTTGTCGTGGTCTACCTAACTATATATCTTTTTGTCAGCAAGGCATTTCTAATTCTCTTCCTATATTGTAGTATCAGTTTGCAGTTGGTCCATATAAAATTGCATTGTATTTATGGGTGGACAAAATTTGCAGTTTATATATAAACAGACTTATAGTTAGGACTTCACATATAAGAGATCAACGTGCTTGATGCTATAGATAGAGAAGGAGAAAGACTTTATTTGAACAAGGATGAAAGGGGAAGAGGAGAAAAAGAATGGAAAGTTTGGAGGTAGGAAAAATAGAGTTGAAAATAATAAGTAAATTTAAGTAAAAAATTTGTAGATGATATTATTGAAATATAAAAAATAATAATTGTATAACTAATGGATTTATCAAAATACCCAGATCTAAAATTTTGAAAGATTTAAGTTAAAATAAAGAAGAATATTTATAAATAAAAATTTATATATATTTGTGTTTGATATTTGTAATTAAAGAAAAAAGGGACTTTAATCCACTTCTCAACAATACGTGTATGTGTATGTATTGAACATAGCTTAAATGAAAAAAGATATTGTAATCACAGTCCATGAAAAATTATTGACACAATTTAATAAAGAAAAACCATTAATCAATTATACGAGGTTATAATTGATTAAGTCCCACGATTCATAAGCCAAACTTAATCGATTACAAATACATAGCTAATCGATTACACAATATAACCTAATCAATTAACATGCACTTATTTTGATTTTTTCTTCCTATTCCTACTTTGTTTAATTTTCTAATGGTAAGTGGTTGAAAAAAGACGTATTCACACAATTGAAAAGATAATTGGAAACATCACTTTATCCCAGCAATTTAGATAGATCAATATTTTATACATTTTATTATAATATATTTATATAGTTTTTGGGCTACTCGCCCAATACTTTAATATCTATATATAAAATATTATTATAATATTACTAAATTAAATATTATAGGATATTTAATTAGTTATAAAAAATTTAGCTACCAACTTATTAGTACCAACTCAGTTATAAAAGTTTTAACAATAATGTTGGTAGGTAGTTAATTAGAGAAATTATTTATTAATAATAAAATTATTTTAAATATAAATTATTTTTTAATCTATGCCTAATTTAATCAATTTAGTAATTATTTTTTTCCTTCAAAAATAATTTTAAGTAATATAATAATAATTATTATTATAATAAAAATAATAATAACTATAATATGAGAATAAAATTTATTTAGTGTGGTAATTAAAAATTCTATGTTACTTACTAGACGGATAACTTATTTATTTAAAATGTGCAACTTTAGTTTATATGTATTATTTATATCATTTATAATTAAAGAAAAAAATTGTTTGGACAATTAAAAATTCTAAATAAAATAGAGTGGACTTAATTTAAGAAAAAACACAGAAATGAAAAATAAAATGAAAAAAAAATATTTTTATTTAGTTTGAAAAAAATGTAAAAATATTAAACAAAATATTGTAAATTCTTTTATTTAATATATATATATATATATATAAGTGTAAAAACACATAATAAAATAAAGTTTGAAAATTAAAATAAAAAGTCTTAATTTACATTGAATGTGATTTATTGATAAAAAATATATAAAATAAATTATTTTAAATATAATTATTTGTTTATTCTCGCACAACAACTGCTTCTGCACACCTTGATTTTTGGTTTTTTAAATTTCCTTATTCTGACTGGTTGCATTCTGGTGAATCCTCACAAGCTCAATAAAAACCACAGCAATACGGAGGGAAAGCACGTATTATATAACATACCTAGAGAATAAAGAGAAAGAAATTAAACTAAAGAAGAAGAGAAATTTTTTATTTCACAATTTTTTTTAATGACATCAAGAATAGTCTATTCCTTATCTTGTATTCTGATTGACTCTGAATAACGTGAATGATCAAACTTCATAAAAATACTAAAAAATATTAAAACTTTAAAACTAAAAGCATTAACTCTAAAAAAAAAAATAAACTGAACAATTCTAATTTTTTGAAATTTCTTTATTGTGAATGAAAATATATAGATTAGCCGTTTTATGATACATGTCAATGTTAATTTAATCTATAATAATATTGCATGGGAATGGGTCCATCATGGATTTTGTTCCAATTATGTGTAATGTCAATACAAAAAAGTTCAAAAGTGCGTTCTAGATCTACCATGCAACATTTTCTGGTACCATATAAATTGTTAAGGTCTCATGCATTTGTTCACAATATTTATACTATAATTCTTATCATTTTGAATGTCAAATATTTTTAGATGTACTACGGATATTAGATTTGTATAGTAAAAAATTCCATCTAAAATATTTCCTAAACTGGTGATGATCTAAGTTCAAAAGTCAATGTTCACTGCTATATTGTGTTTTTTTTTATCAATAATAAAAAAAATAGTAACTTTAGAGGTGGTTCAACCCTTATACATAATGACAACCTTAATCACACTATGGCTATACAAAACACTTCTAACTTAATCCAGAGAAAGACACCTGACATACTAAGTAAATATCTCATAGGATCATCCTAATACGAATCTATGCACCAATCAGAAAAGGAAAAAAACACAGTCTGGGACTTGGATGAAATCCAAGACCAAGTCTTTAGTTGGACCAACGCGAAAGTCTCCAGTACATTTACTACTTCCCTTTAAAGATAATCTTATTTCTATGTCTCCTGACCTCATTAACTACTCCGATCTAAATCCCTCCCCAAACTTCATTCACCGAAGCCGACCGAGTGCTACATAGTGCTCGTGAGAGATATGTTTATGTTCTCACTTCTGTGTCCTATTTTCTGCCTTTTGTAATTAATTAGTCCTACAAAGTATGTTGGACAACTTAAAACATGCACTATGCTTATACTATGAAAAGCAAACACGAAAAAAAGAGAGAATTCTGATATGAAAATCCTACCATGAAACTCTGTGAAGCATTGTGTTATAAAGTTAGCAATAGCCACTCCTAAATTTTGCTTGAGAGGCTTAAATCTGGGCTTGTCTACTTGAGAGATAAAAGTATATTTGATTTGAGTATTTCAATGTCAAAAAGAAAAAAAATCAAGAGATAAAAAATTAAGAAAGTATTAGGACCATAAAGAGAAAATTTTATTCCGTATTTAATATCTTATATATTATTTAATATCTTTTTTTTAATAATATTTTTTTTTTCATGTGATGGCAGATGATTGTTGTTACTTGTCAGTTTAACTGAGATGTCAAGTTACATAGTGATGTCTAACACAAAAACTTTATAAAAAAAAAATAGTTAAAGGAGAAAATTTTAGTTCCTACCTCCTTTTATCATAGAACCGTTTTAGGAACCTTAGAAAATATAGTATATTTTTTAATTATAATCATAGATTATTTTTGGGTTTGTTTTTAACGTGACTATAGAGTGTAACTATATTTACAATATGTAATAAAAATATAAGAAAGTTTTCAAAATTACATAAGTGACTCTTAGACTTAATCTCGTAAAATAGTTTTCCAGTTTGAATATATATTATAAAGAAATTCAATTAAAAAAATATATCTACTAAAAATAGTTAATTAGATTTTCTCCTCAAAACTTATTAGTCATCATGAATACTAGAACATTGGTAAATACCTTAAAAACACTTGTGATACATGTCTAGTAAAACATCAGAGGAGAAATGTCGGAAAACACAAGTTTTTGAAGTTCATACAAGCAAAAAATAGCTCAACAAAGTTTTTGTAGGAAAAAAATCCTAATTCCTTTTACCTTTGATATTTTACTTGTAGAAAAACATATTCCTAATTTCTTTCTAAGTTATTAAGTAGTTTTAATTTTAATTTTCTAAATTAATTTATATTTTATTAAAGGTTTTAATTATTAAGATTTTTTTTATCAACTATGGAAACGCGTAATTAGGTGCTATACATTTACATCGGCTTAACGCAAACACTTAAAAAAAAATCAACACAAAACTAAATTTTGATGACAGTCTAACTCATAAAAAAAAAAAAAAAAAAATTCCGTCGGGTCAGGAACAACAATGCCTAATTTAAGTTGTACTAAGATTAAAAAATGAACGTCACCCTAACCAACGCATTATTATATTTAAGTATTTTAATTTTTTAAAGATTATTTGTTTTAAATTTATTTAATTATAATATTTTTATTTTTGAATTGTTTATTGTATGTTTAATTTTATTATATATTGATTTATTTTAATGTTATAATAAATATTTTAATTTTAAAATTTTAATATAAATTAGTTAAATTAAATTTATTAAATTGATTAAATGTTTGATTTTAAAATTATTTAAAGAAATATAATTTTTTTAAAAAGAATTGAAAAATGTAAAAAGAAATAGCTATTTAAATTTTATAAATATGATATAAAATATACATAAATTTAGGAACATAAAATTAACATAAATTTTTTTTGTGCTAACTTTTTTTTATCAGCGATAAAAAATAAATAAATGAGAATCACTTTCGGGGTGGTTCAACCTTATGCAAAATACACAATAACCAATTTTTAACAAATACCACCAATCTAACTATCAAAAGCTCTATCCGTACTTAAAACCTAAAAAACTTCAAGAAATCATCCCCATACACACTAATGGTTCCAAACACCAATTAGAATAGAAAAACAAAGCAGAAAGAATTTTTTACAGAAATCCAAGACTAAACATTTACTTGCACCATTGCAAATATTTCTGACACATCAGTCACATCCCTTTTAAAAATGATAAAATTTATGTGATTTCAGATTGCAGTCATTATCCAACCCAAATTATCCGACCCAAATTGTACTCCAAACAACATTAAGCGAATTGAATTAAAGCAAACTTGTAAAGATTGTCCTAAAACAGTGATGGAAAAAATAATAATAGTTTGATTGAAAAAATATGAATGGTAATGTGAAAATTGGGAGGGTAAAAGGTAATATAATCTTATAGTATAGGTGCTATGAGGAGACCGTCCTTTGTATGGATGGGAACAAGAAAGAAGAAAGAAACTTTGTTTCTGTCGCTAAAGTCAACACCGTGACTCACTGATCAGTCATCAGATAGAAGTTGCCTGCAATTCCATCCAATGCAGCCGAGAGTGACAGGATAAGAATTCTATCATGAAATCAGAAATGTACTTATTAATATATATTACTAATATTTCGTTTCATTTTTCTGTAAAAATGTTATGTTTTCTATCTTCTTTCTTGCATCTATCAATATTTATCAGTGTCACTTCTATCACAAGTAGTAAATTCTTACCAGATGTAATTAGAAAAAAGAAAGTGAAGCAAAATGATAAGGATGCCATGTCTGTCACGACAAGGACATATTGATGCTTCTGGTTTAGAACTGCTGCCTCATTCTCTCTCTTCTTCACCCATAGCAATGGACCAATAAACTTTTCATTAATGGTTAAGTGTGTTTTCTTTTGCTCTAGTTTCATTGGTAGGGCACGTTGAAGTTGAAGGGGAGTTTTATTCCAAATTTCATTATCAAGTCACAATATTAATTAATGTTATTATTGTTGAATAATAACATTTTTTTTTTATCGATAGAACTTTGGACGACTGAAAAATTCGGTCCGATCATAATAAAAAAGTAATAAAAAAAGCAGTTACAAAAAAAGCAGTTACAATTAGATTTGGAAGAGTCAAGAGTTAAAAACACGTTGTGAAATATGTGGATAAATATCTCACAATAACAATAACTTAAAAGATATATTCTTATGATTTCACACACGTCTTCATGAATCGTTTATCCAGTCTACATAAGTAAGGGTCTAAGTCAACCAATAAATAGAGGTTCTGAAGAGGAAAAATATAGATTTTTCATATCTTACTAGAACACACAAAAAATATTAGTACTGACTTAAGCGTCGGAGTACAATAGCAGATATCATGACCGACAAAGCACACACAACGAAAAAAAAGAACTTCAAAGATTTAGAAGACTACCGATACATCAACAAATTGTGTAAATGATGAAGAGGTATTATCTAGGTTATTCGTACAAGTACCATTTTTATCAATATTTAAAGAAAACTTTGTTACTATATTTATCTTTCGAGCTTTTCTACTTAAAACCAATTGAAAAAAAAATATGAAAAACTAAAAAACTGGCATCTGAAACAAAACTCAAATCTCTCACCAACAACTGCTATAATCGATAACCAGTTTGTGTTTTGAATATATCAGAAAAAAATAATTTATAGAATGTCTTATGGAAATAAAAATTATTTTAATAATATCATATAAAAGAGATTAATGATTTGATGTGGACAGATATATACACACTTAATACCACCAAGAAAAGTAAGATTGGCACAGAACTATAATTATGTAACTCGAGATGCATATTAATATTTATATTTAAAAAATAATTTTTATTATTCAAATTCTTTTAAACAAGTATTATATAATTCCAAAAGTGCAAAATGTTATTTTTTTTTCATAAAAATTATCGACTTCGTCTTAAAGCCAATTATTTTAAAACTATTTTCATTTAAAGTACACAATAACGAATTAAATGGAACAAAAGTTTTTATTTGAACATTTGCACATACACCTCTGTTTTGACTTATTTTACTATTTTAAATGGTCTTTAATTGCGCATGGATGCATACCATAGTTTTCGTGCTTGAGAAAAAAAAAAGTACAGAACAATTAATTCACCGGCTAAACGCATGGTTATAAATTTTTAAATTATAATAAATGAACTTTAAATATAATTTTTAATAAATTTTGCATTCATTTATATATAATAAAATATATTTACTTTTAGTTTATGTGAGACCAATACACTCTCTTACGAGTTTGTGCGTGAAACAATATATTGTGCGTGAAACATATTATGGGTGATTGATAAAGTAAATTTTAAGTCTAACTCAATCTCATAAAACCGACTTATGAGATAAAGTTTACATCCACTTATATACAATGAATTGTTCTCATCTTTAGTCTCTGATATCTCTGGCATCTGAAACTTAAATTTAACAATCATCTCCTGCCACGTTCACCCATGAAAAACGTTCAACAGTTGTGGTAACAGGTTCATGTGCAGAAATTTGGAAGTGCAGAGGATGAGAATGAATTAGGCCATGCATAAATGTGTGGAGGTTTTTCTCTCCCTTTATTCATGATTGCATAGCAATTATGTTGTCTTCAAAAGCGACGTGTCGATTGTGGAGTATGATGGAGTCAGTTGAATTTAAATCTTGATTATGGCTAAGTTTAAAGATGTTCTTTCTTTTAATGGTCCAAAACCCTCTGTTAAGCATGAAAAACAATTGTGATGCTTGTATATATGAATTGAGTTATCCTTTCCGTCTCTATCTAATATTATCTCCGTTACCGATTTAAGAAAAATGTTGGATTAGAGTTTGATAAGAATAATGTTGCCTATAGTTGGATACAGAGTGACTAATAATATTGAAGTGGTTTTAGTGACAAAGATTTGATGCTTAATGGTAGTAGCAATTAGTATTACGAAGTGGACTTTAAGCCTAACTCAATCATATAAAATCCGACTTATGAGGTTGAGGTTTGCACCCACTTATATACCGTATGTATATGCCCGATAGCGGGTGACCTGATAAGGTCAACAAATACTCGCTAGAATAGGTTCGAAATGGCTCTGATACCATATTACGAAGTGGACTTTAAGCCTAACTCAACCCCATAAAACCGACTCATGAGATTGAAGTTTGCACCCACCTATATAATGAAAGGCTCTAATCTCTAGTCGATGTGGGATCTCCAACAATTAAAGTAAAGAATTTGAAGCAAATATAACGTTTGAGGCATGTTTTCGCTATTTATTTTTTTCTCACAATTTCAAAAAGAATCTTCTAACATTGATGAATTAATTTTATAAGGTTAGTTAAAATTAATTTTTGCCATTTAATATGTCCAAGTTATTTAAAATCTTGTAATATGTTTGGCTGTGCTTACAAAATATTCATATTTATTTGTCCGATGAATTGAATGAATGCGGAAAAGCAATCGAATCGTCATTATTAGAAAAATACAATAAAGAAACGAATCAGACGTTGCTTAATCAGCTAGACGTGTCTTGTTTCTTATTTTATGAAAAAAGTGACACGACATCAAATAACCCCACGACAATGCAGGGTCGGTGGTTTAGGTTTGCACACAACAGTGATAACAGTACTAATCAAATACTAAACAAATGAAAAAGAAAGAATATAGTGTTTCCCAGAGGCGTAACTAGAGTTTGGTTTTGGGTTCTCAATGAGTTATCCCATTTGTCTATGCTGGTCAACATAGCAAATAAATATTTGTTTCTTACACATGTGGTATTAAATTTTGATGTGTGTACGAATAGGATGCTCTTTTGGACATTTAACTGTGCAGTAAAATTAATATTTTGGCTTTGAAAAACGAGAATCTTGGCATGGTTTTGCATTTATTAAAGGTGAAGGAGAAGTTGAGGCAAAATCTGTGTGCTGCTTGTTGGGGAGAATAGAAACTAAGAAAATTTGACTTTGGTGCAATTTAAATGTCTGAAGTGGTAGGCTAACAATGCTTGTGTTTCCTGATCTTACACCAAACCCTCAATCATTAGTGCCTTAAATACAATATATCCCTCTCATTTTATAACTTTTTTTATTCCCTTTTCCCACTTTAGCTTCTCACACCCTTGCACTTCCTGCGGAATTATTTCTTTACAAAACTCGTGCATGTGCACGTCATTCTATGCTCATTGGTAAAAAATACCCACTAGTTTTCAAACCCCGTTTTCCCAATTTCAATTTATTTTATTTAACCACCAAATCACTTCTAATTTGTACTGCTTTTTTTATTTTTTATCTTATTTTTTATTCATGAATAATTTATTTAAGTGTTTAAATGCCCTTAATTAAGTTATCTGGCTTTTATTTATTTAATAAGTAAAGTGAATCAAATTATAAATATTTGTCCAAATTGTTGGATATAATAACTAGTGGAACAAAGTTTAAATTAGTATCCTCAACACCCAATTGTCCCTCCCTCTCCTCATTGCAAGCAAACAGAGTATTAAGGGTTTGAAGAGAGTTTATATTTTTTTTATATTGTAACTAGGTGGTCAATTATATGAAAAAAATAAATAAATGTTAGAATGCTATCTTACCTTATTTTTCTCTGTTAAGATTAACCATTTTAAGTATTATAAATTGTCACCCTTACCTTAATTTTTATTTTAAGATTAAGCATGTTAGCTTTTATAAACTTAGTGACAAACAAAAAGAGATGAATCAAAATTACAGGAAAAACTTTTACATGTAACATGTTCCTGAATTTCAAGTTTTATCAAGTAAAAAATTTATGATATTTGTCTCACAAATAAGTTATAAGATAAAAAAAATACATGTTTAGAGTGTGACATATATAATTATAGTAATTACCTTGTTATATTAAGGTTTTAAAAATAAATAAACAAATATAATCTATGTAATTACTAAAAAAATATTTGTTGATTCATACACACAATTTTTTGATTACATTCACTAATGTTTATATCTATTGAGTTAATTATTGAATATTTCAATTTACCTTTTTCCAAATGAGAAATTCATTAAAATCATTTCTTAAAGTATTCATGAACCAATTGTTCGATATTATTATTGTTTACATTTTTATACCCCAAATTCAAACAAAAATATCACAATTTTTATAACGTGTTTAAATTACCACAATAGAGATAAATTTATGGTGATTTTACCTTTAAACCATGTTAAAATAATCTGCAACTTATGTGAACCATGGAATCAAAATTCAAAAAAAAAATGAAATAAACTTCAGAAAATTGTTTAGAACACAACCTGTAAGAATTTTTGTAATAAATGTAGTTATACATTTTTTTAACTAATTCAATTCTACTTCTTTTTATTGATACGAAAATACTTTTATATTTAAATTTGTATGTTATTCCCAATAGATATTCAGAATACTTTACAGGTTGTATTTGTATTTTATAAACTAAAAAACCATTACATAAACTTAACCGATGTTTTTTTTATCTATGAGAAATTAGAAGAAAAAAAATTATATTTAAATTCATACAGTATCACAGTATCAACTAGCATTAGAACTGCTAGAGTTTATGTAGATACATTTGATATACATTCACATGGGAAATACCAGTCTAATGTAATAAACAAACTCCACAAATCATAGAAACTCGTTTAATTACATTCCCGATGTAATCACAAAAGAAACACCAGTATGATAGAAAGTAAATACAAATATTTTTACTTTAATTCTGAATTTCTTTGGTAGATGAGAAATATTGAAGAAACAAAAGGAAAATAGATAAAATAAGTAGAAAAAAAATATAGTTGTCTGATTGTAATGAAACATGTTACAAAGAAGATAAAAAAAATAGGGTTGCCACCTATCAATTTCCACAAACAAAGGTTTGAAACGGTCGAAAACTATTTCATAGTGATTCTTTTCCGTTGTGATGGGTTAATAAAACAGTCAACTTTATATTTTTTTTAACTTTTAAAAGAAGCAAAAATGCATCTTGTAAAACATTATTCTACTCTTTTTATATTTAAACACAAAACAAAAAATTATTTCTAATATATATATATATTGCTTTTTTTTTTTCTCTTAAAGCGAAGTACTTCCATCATTATTTTATTCTGAGCTATTTATTTTCTCTATCTCTATTTTTTTTTTCTTTGCATAGATCAAGCACACCGCTCATAATTTTCTACAAATACTTATGCACCATAATTAATGCATAAACTGTAGTGAAGCTAAATCCGTAAGTTTTTACCGAAAATACCAAATACCCGTAACAAATATTCTACTCCCTCAGTGCCAAAAGTGAAACATTCCAAATTGTGTGTTGTTTATTTTAATAATAATAAAAAGAATATAAATACTAGTATAATGTGCAAATACTATTATTGTCTTAATAAGAAAAAGGAAGATTAGGGAAGAGTTGCATGAGGAAATGGAAGGCAAGTAACAGTATGATTCATTCCACAGGTGAAAAGGACAGGCACCCATCAATATCTGAATTGTAGAAAATGTAAAGAATCCAACGGTGGAGGAACATCCATCCGCGGAGACACGGAGCCGCTCACGCCCAACTCCTTGGAATCTCACCCTTCCATACAAGCCACCGCACGCACTACCAATAACACTAACACTAACACTAACTCACTCCAAATTAACCTAACCATGGTTAAATCCCAACCTTTCTCTCTCTCTCTCCCTCTCGCTCCTCCCGTCACGTTAACGTTTATTTATACCCCAACTGCACCCCGGCTCAACTTCCATTCTCCGCCTCTCCGTCTTCCATTCCCGTTATTTCTTGTCTTCCTCTGCTTTGCCTTCATGTGAGGGTGATTCTGCAGAGTTCACAAAGCAAAAGACACACACCATTCTCTTTCTTTTTCAAAAGGAGGCATGAGCTGCAACGGGTGCCGCGTCCTTCGAAAGGGTTGCAGCGACTCTTGTATCCTGCGGCCGTGTCTACAGTGGATCGATACTCCCGAGGCCCAAGGTCACGCCACTGTTTTTGTTGCCAAATTCTTCGGTCGTGCCGACCTCATGTCCTTCATTTCCAACGTCCCTGAGGCCCAAAGGCCCGGTAACTAAATTTTACTCTCACTTCACTTACACACCTCACTTTTCTTTTTTCTGTTTTCGTATCTGATAGCGCTTCTTTTATGCAGCTCTGTTTCAGTCTCTTTTGTTTGAGGCTTGTGGACGAACGGTGAATCCCGTCAACGGCGCTGTCGGCCTTTTATGGACTGGAAACTGGCACGTGTGCCAGGCGGCGGTTGAAACGGTCCTCCGTGGCGGTACCGTCAGGCCTGTGCCGGAGCTTCTTGGCCACGGCGCTCCCACTCCCGACGACGCTTCCGAAGGCGAAGTTACCTGTAACGACAAATGGAGGGTCCGAGATCCGAACCCGATTTTCCGGTTGCCGGGTTCGATGTCCGATAAGGCTGCTTCTGGCGGTAAGCGCAAGCGATTGGAAGAGCTTGCTAAGCTGCAGACGGCCACCACTGATCTCAATCTCCGGTTGACACCGAGTTTCCTGCAGGCGAACTTCGGTTGCCGGCAGGAAATTCGATGGCCGAGATCGCCGTCGATAAACTCGGAGGAGTCCGGGACCACGACGGCGGCGTGCTTGGAAAGCGCGATCGGAGATCACTACGCTCCCGACGGAGACCGGAAAGTGCTGAACCTCTTCATTTGAGAGTCTTCTCTCTCCTCTCTCTATGAGATTCGTGGTTGAGGGATCTCGCTTACGTGTCCTTTTTTCCCTCTTTTTAACGCTTTCGTTTAGAGAAGAGGTTTTCCCGGAATTTAATCCGGTGAGATTTTGTCAGAACACCGGCACAGGATTTTTCTCTCTGGTGTTCTTTGTAGACAGACAGGCAGGGAGAGAAAGATGAGAGTTCGTCGGTGATAAATTTTCCTTATCTTTTTCCTTTTTCTTTTGTTTTGTTCTATGAAACATGTTATGATGAATATTAAGTATTAAATAATTAAATACATCTTTTATTTTCGCGATAGTTTTACTGGTAAAGAAAATATGGAGACGAGACATTCGTGTAACCCATACATGTTTGGATACAGTTTTAGCAGATTCTTGTCACCCATACATGTTTGGATACAGTTTTAGCGGAAAATTTATTTTGATGAATTGCTTAATTTAAAGCAAATGAAAAGGATGATGAATATTCAGGTTTTGATTATCTGCGTTCAGGTTTACCAGCTACGTTAAAGAAATTGACCTGATCCATTCATGGCAAATGGGAGCTGTGTGATGACTCAGACTCAATCCATATATGTCTTTATTTATTTACCTGCCCTTTAAAGCCTTCAACGTTGTACAATATTGAATTGCATCCCTTTGAATTTGTGCTTTTATTTTATAGTAAAATAAATAAACAAGCATCTGTAGTTGAAGATGGCAGAATCTCTGATAGCTTGCTATTACACAATTTAGAGTCCAACTCCTTCAGTATAATCGATTTTTATAAAACCAATTCCTAAGTACCACACATAGACAATAAAACGTTGGAAGTCACAGAGGGAGATAGCAAGAGTTTGAAGTTTGAACAACTTTATGGACAGTGGAAAAAGAACTTTATTGGTAAGGATCTCTTTTGCGAAATCCTAGACTTTATGAAGTCTTGAAATTACTGATAGAAGTGGCATTTACACGAACTTTAGCTGATGTTGTTGGCTTTGGAATCATCTTAGGAGTCCAATTCCCCGGCTTTGATGGGGGAGTAGCAGTGAATGTTTTGGATTTATTTATTTACCTGTTACTAATTATGTAACTGTAGGCAATGAATAATAAATTAACAGAGTGAAAGGGTGGGAAAGAGAAAGAAGCAAAAGTTGTTGGGTGGCCTTTGGAGTATGCAAGGAGGCATAAAAATTTAGAATGGCAATAGGAATCGAGGTGCAACAAAACTGGTGATTGCGTCTTCACCTTCGTTTCCTTTGCCTTTACCAAAGACCACGGCTCGCGTCAGTGTCTACTTTTCCCCCTCTTCCTGTGTTGTCCAATTCTTACTCATTATAACACCCTATTTTTACCACACCCTAATTAACTTTTTTCATACTCTAACTATTTTTATATATTATATATTTTTAATCAAAATATGTTCAAATAACAGTGTTTTTTTAAACTTTTTTAATAGATTATTTATAATAATTAATCTCATTCTTACTTAATTAATATCTTGTTATTATATGTTAAACAGTTAGTTTTGTTTCCTCTCCAACTTTTTAAGAAGTTTGTCTGAATTATTTTCTACAAAACACCTCTTAAATTGTATCATGTTATTATTTTTTATTAATATATTCTTGACTATTTTATAAAATTAAAGATAGTTTATAAATATTTTTATAGTACATCCGAGTTCATTAATATTCAATACTATCAACCTTTTCAATTATATTAAATACTTTAAATATTCACTCAAGCATTGAAAAATCTTTTACAAATAATCTCACTCCTAAGTTTGAAAAAAAAAAATAACAAGATGAACAAAATAAAAATGAAAATATCTTCTCAAACCATACAAGAATAATTTTAATTTATTGAAATGTTATTTTCGAAACATAAACAATGATTAAAAAATAATTTCAATATTTATGTTGCTAGTCATGATTTACATTTTCTTTATACACTTTTAAACTAATTCGATATATTTTTAAGAATTTTAGGAAAATTACTTTTTCAGTGACAGTCATCATATTTATAGGCATTTTGTATTAATATTTGATATTGTTTTATTTATTTATAGTGTGAAAAAGTGTAATCCATTGTAGTATTACTTTATAGTTTAAATTTGATGAAATATGTTGTAAGTTTTGTTTGTCCTCCAAGTCCTAAATGAGGAGGGAGTGGGAGCCACTTTAGTAGAGAAATTAGAATTAGAAAATTGTGCTAAATCCCATGTGATCCAATAAGAGTGTGGAGAGGAGAAAGTGAGTTGCGAATGAGGTGAATGGAAAGAAATGGCTTTATTAATTGATTTTGCAATGCTGCGTCTCGCCGCATTTGGCATGGAGCCCACGGAACCTTCCCTCAACAAGCATCTCTGCCTCAACCCATTTCCACTACATACACACATGTTCAAGTTCAACGTCTCTAAGGTAATGTAATGTATCATGTCATTCATTCCACTCCAAATTCTATCTACTCTCTCCATGCTCCTCACCTAGACTCCAAATTAAGTTGAAAATACAGGGATTTGCTTCTTCAACAACACACCCACAACACCTAATCTACCATCTACCTATTTATTAAAAAAATTATCATTATGGTCTTGAAAAAGTTCCATTTTATAAGTTCAATTTCAACTTTTTTTATTTATCACAAAAGGTTGTATTTCATAAGTACGAATTTTTTGGTATGATTTTTTTATCTTCATGTTTGGTAAACATGAGTTTTATTTTATTTTTGAACTAATGTAATTGTGCTTTGTAAAAATAAATAAATAAAAATTGTTTTTTCCAAACATGATTTTTGTAATGTTATAAAGCCATTTAACTCTGTGCTGGGAAGTGTGTGGATCTCGATGGTTAGAGAGATTTGATGTCATAGGAACAAGGTTATTTTTAAAGGAGGTGTGGTGGATCATTCTGAAATCTTCACTTTGACTCAATTAAAGACTTGGTCATGGGTAACTTCTAAAATACCCTCTGCTTGATTTTCCTTTTGTGTCTTGCTCTCTTTATCGTGTTTGAAATCGATTTAATTGACATGATCTAGTTTAGGGTGATAGGTATCTCTATTTTGATTTGGGTTTGCCCCTTGTTATGGTTGCAGTGAGATTGTAATGGGTTTGTTTTGAGATTGTACGGGATTTATAGTGGTAGTTTAAACAACAAATTAGAAACCGTTTTTACCAAGACTTTAAGAAAGAAAAAAAAAAGTTATATGAAACTGTATCGTTCTGAATTTTGGTCGATCATATACCAACCATTAAACGTTTTCAACTTACTTTAACATGTTTAATCATTATAAAAAAATTATTAAATAAAAATTAATTTTAGAAAAAAATAATAATTAGTCACTTTATTAACTAAATTAAATATTATTTTAGAGACTAAAAAGTTATTGTATCTAAAGTAGTCTATATTATTAATAAAATTTATAAATTGATATTTAACTTACTACCAAGATTTTATCTATCAATAATTTTAGATTTTAAAGTTTGACTGATACATCTTTTAATTTAACTCCAAACATTTTAAATTAATCTCAAGCAACATATCTTTAATTCTGCTTCAACTCAAACATTTATGACTTACCTTAATATAAACAACTACAACTCATTCGAAATTAGAAATTGTAAGGACTTAGAAAATAACTTTAAAGTATAAGTGATATATTTTAAAACAACACATAAATATTTTATTATTAAAGTAAAAAAAGTATATAAATAAAAAAATCAGTTAATCATGTTTCATTTTAAAAGAACTATCATCTCTCTAAATTTTTTTCTTTTTCCGTCCTCTGTCTTCTCTCTAACTTACCGAAAATCTTTGTCATCATAATGACGATCAGAGTCCGCCATTGCATTCCTGGTAACAAATATTACAAGATTGTCCGGTCAAAGTTTTAGAAAACATAAGTTCACTTTTGCTCATTTTTCCTTTGAGTCAGTTTTGATCTGGTTATGTTTCACTTTAATATAGGTCTTTGCATGTGACACTTTTAACTTCAGAATTAGTCTCTGTTAGCTCAAAGTCTTAGAGATATAGTTGTATTTTTTATCAAGACGTTGTGGTGCTGGTTAAGTTGTCATTGAACTCTGTACGAGTTGGAGTTTTTAGTGAGTGCATACTAAAACTCAGGTAAGGGAAGCTAGTTTAAATTTTCAATAAAACTATAGGTTAGAAGGCCTAGATGTGGGGGTGACGTGGCTACCAATTTCAAAATCTCCTTGCAAGATTGTTTGCTTTTGAGTAAAGTAGTGTATTGAATGAAATTAAATGTGAAATGGTTGATTTTGATAATTTTGTATAGTATATGTTGAATTTGATATGGAGAAGTTATTGAATGTGTTTTGATTGAGATTGAAAGTGTTTGAATGGTAGTATGAATGAGTTGAATTGTATTATGATATAACTAAAATGTAAGAATTTGTAAGTATTGGTTTTTTGATTTTAAATGACTTTGATTTAGAGATGTTGAATATATGTAGATGGTATTATAGATTAGCTTTATTATAATTATTATCCAACTCTAGTAGAAAATTGTTACTTTGATTTGGTATGTTTGAAACAGAATAATATGAATGGAATTTTTGAGTGAAAATGTGAAATATATTAGATTTATAAACTTTTTTCTACATATCTTGATCAGGTGAGATGATTTTCGCTCAAGCGAGAATATAATGAAAAATGGGGTACCTCTGGGTCCGTTTTGCTCAGACGAGACCAACTTTTCCTCAAGTGAAAATGAAGTGAATTTTAGGGTGTTGTTGGGTTGATTTTTGCTCAAGCGAGAGGATTTTTTCTTAAGCGAGTTCATTCTTGTTTGAGCTAGATGATTTTCGTTCAAACTAGCCTAAAAAAACTGGAAATTGAAATTTTTATTTTTGCATGTACTATGTTGAAATTGTTTAAGATGTGCATTGACTGATGATTCATCTAGAAGGACAACTCTTCTGATAAATTGGAATCACATTGATGAAGATTATCAGGTGTTTAGAGTCGAAGGAGGTTCATGTGATTATGGGAAGTGAAAAATAACTTATCTTTGAGGTTCGTATGGATTAACCTTGTCATAATAGGTTATATGATATTGAGATTATTTTATGTGCATAAATGTACGGATTCACAATGAGGTAGTACAATAAGTGCAAACCTCTGAGTTTAAGTCAATATACATGTCTTCTAAAAGTATAACTTGAGTAATGTGAATGTCATGATAAACACTTTATGATTTCAAGAATATATATGAGAGTTGACGACTTTATGTTTATTAATTGAAATTGAAATTATATAACAATGTAAACTTTTATCAAGTCATATTTAATTAATTTGTGTTAAACTTTTATTTATGTCAATTAAATATCTTTAACTCAACTTGAATTAATAATTTTTAGATTTGTTTAGTTGATACCATATTTTATTCCGATAAGTTAGAGAAAATATATCTTAAAGGTTTTTAAACTTATTTCTTAAAAGTAAGAAACTGATGGATTGATTGTCAGACTCTTTTACTTTTAAATAAAAAAATATCTCTTTAACTTTTTAAATCTTAATTTTTAAAAGACTTTTTGGCCTGTCATGACTCAACCTAGCTACATAGAAGTAAATGAGTTAAGACTAGTTCATTTAAAAACAGCAATTTCGAAGGAGGAGAAGAGTTGTTTAGTTAGCAACGTGACTACATATAAAAAAAAAGAAAAAAAAGTAAAACTGCATTCTCAACTAGAGAAGGATATTATTCCAGAAAAATCTTGTGTCTTCTCAAACTAGGTTGAGAATAAAAGAATAGGTGCTTATACCGTGTTGGCATGTGGATAAAAACATGGAATATGAAAAAAATGGATGTGGCAAGCAAAATTATTCGAAGGAGGACAAGGTAATCGACCAAAGGTGTGACGCGGATTTCACCAACGTTCCCTTTCAATAATTGGGGAACACCACAAATTCCAAGCTTCTTGGTGCGGATGCAGTCTCTCTATTCAACACAAACACATATTCTTCTGTTTTTTTTTTTTATATATAAAAAGTTTTTAGGTTAAATATCACTATGCAACTTCACAAGTTTTCATGTTAGACGTTACTATGCAACTTGACATCTCAACTATATTGACATATCAAGTAACAACAATTATATGTGATCACATCACTTCTCCTGGTAATTTAAGATTAAATATCCTTCTCTCTCCATCCTCCTAATTAAATATTAAATTCTAGATTTTTCTAATTTACTTCTAATTACTAACACAAAACTTAAGATTTTTCCAAAACTGTTTTGCTTATAATTTCTCGTACTCTTTTCTATGTTGGTATCAACAATATGATTAATTGACTCATCTATAATAACACATAATGGAATTCTTTTCAATTGTTCACATATTTTATATTTATATTTTACTTTTAATTATATATTTTTTATTATTTTTTTTAAAGGGACTGTGCGAACGCAAGTCTTCATTACAATAAATTATGACGTAAGTTCTGTCACTTGGACAGACTTTAGAGAAGCACCCTTTCTGCGTACAATGAAAGTCACTTTCCTAGACCATAGACCTTCTAAATCATCCATTAACCCCGTCCATGTAAGTATTTTTAATTATATTTTAATATGAAAAATAATATAGATAATCTATTTATTAAAAGTGACCGCACACATTTTAATTATTTCATAATATTATCTTTTTTTCTTTCATACTTTATATTGTTTTTTAAAATTATTTTTATTTAAAATATCAATTATGTATATTAGATATAAAAAATAATACAAATATTATATTTAGATAAAATAATATACATATTAATTTTCAACTCATTAAAATAATTCATTTGTATTAAAAAAGTTAATACCATTAAACTCATCCTAAAGTTATATATTTTAAAAAATTATTTGGTATTAACGAAAAATATTCTTGATTTCAAATATAATTATTGAATGGAAGAAGACTTTTTTTGTGTTAGTATATTCAGACTAACACGAGTAAGATTAATATCTAATATATTTGTTAGTTATATGCAGATAAAAATATATAATTTATGAATTTAATTATCCAGTAATATATTTATTACTTTAACTTTGACTGATTAGATGTTGAGAGGTAAAGTTTCTAAAACATTTTTTTAATTTGAAACAAAGTTGGATTTTCAAGGATTTCAAACTGTTAACATATATTGTGATAAAAAATTCTCTAAATATTTTTGTAAAAGAAATTATTTCTTATAAGTTAAAATTAACTTATAAATAAAGTAAAAAAGTTAGACAAATCAACTTAAGAAGTTTTTTACAAATTAGTTTTCGTATAAGTTAATTTTAATTTTTTTAAATATTTTTTATTTTATTTTTTATTTTTAATAAATATTTATTAAGAAATATATTTAAAATAAGTTAATATTTAATTATTTTTTATTGAACTTACAAAAATACTCATAGTTAAAAATATTTTGTATACAAAGAATTAATTCCAGAGATATTTTAAATTTTTTATTTATTAAAAAAAAGACAAAACTTCTCTTATAGAAAAAGCATCCATCATGTGGATCAAATAACATAAAATTGTTCTAACTTAATCAATTTTGTCAAATTGGAAGTTTAGACATGCCAAGCATGACACACTTAGAATGAAAGCTTTACATTTCATAGTCATTATAATAGGGTTGTTTGCAATGAAGAATATTTGTGATTTATACAGAACTAACCTTAAAGATCATGTTTACTTTTATTTAACCATTGCAATTAGTGATTTTAACAACTTTTATCGAAAGGTATGTTTACAAATTTTCATTATTTAGATAAACTGTATAACTAATCATTGATCCTAACTATAATTGTTGGAGATCCCATATCGACTAGAGATTAGAATTTTTCGTTGTATATAAGTGGATGCACTTGATAATAATAGTCACTTTAAAAATTTCTTCTTCGCAAATCATGTATTTCACAAATTCAATCGATGGTGTCATTGAGTCACACTCATAAATAATTAGCTTTCATACTATATATTAAATATAGGGTACATTTAAAAAAATGTTTAACTGTTTTTATGTCACCTTTTATATAGTGCTCCATCAAATACGGATAAGATTTCATAGAAAATGTAAAGAATTTAAAAATTACAATAATTTTGAAAATAAAATAGTTATATAAATTAAACATTGGATAAAAAGAATTGATAAGACAGTAAGTAATTAATTAATGTTAAATTGAACAGTAAAAAAAGATTTAAATAAAAATAAAGAATTTAAAAAATATATCCATTAAAAAGAATAAGAGAAATACTTATCCAGAGTACATTTTCAATCTTATTTGTTGATTTTCAATCTATAGACAAGTTAATGTTCATGAGACAATTTTGTAAACTATATGATTGAAATATAAAGTAAAAAAATAGGGTACAGGTATGAGGTATATGTACTCTTTAATTTATTATTTGTCTTACTCAAAAGAGTATAAAAGAGCGATAATTGTGGGTAATGTTTGGCATTTTTATTATTTGCAAGTTGGCGACCAAGTTGGGACCTTGGGTCTACCTGAAAGCGAGTTAATGCGGATGACGTTGTCACACTATAACTTGCTGCTCCAAGATTCCCTTCTTCGATGTGCCATGTAATGCTTACTTTCATGCTCACATTAATTTAATATTTTTATTTAATTATCTGGTTGAATATTGCACGTAGATTAAACATTTGATTGTATATAAGTGAGTCTCATCTTATGAACCAGTTTTATGTGGTTGAATTAGGCTTAAAGTCAATTTCTTAATATGGTATTAAAAATCATTTTGAACTTATCTTAACGAGTGTTTGTTGACTTATCAGACCACCCGCTATCGGAACGTTATCGGACCACCTATAATATGTTATCTTACACACGAGCTGTCACTCTCGACGTGAGAAAGGTGTGTTGGAGATCCTCATAAATCGATTTTATGAGGTTGAATTAGGTTTAAAGTACACTTATTAATATATTTAATTATTTTCTTTTACAAGCACGCAATTCATCTTTCTTTCCCAAAATATGGCCCTTCAAATCTTTTCAAGGCTGCTTCTTCTATTCCCACTTCCAACTCCACCACACAGTTACAATTTCTAATTTCTATTTTCATTGGCTCTATAAAGATACCAGTTCCTTACATCCAAGTTGTGACCACCACCACAACAACTTCGTTTTCAGTTCAACTAACATATCCCATGTTCAATTACTCAATAATGCTCCTAAATTTTGAATTTCTTCCATGTTATTCTAATTATCATAGCCACTGCATGAAAAAGTAGCATAAAATATCTCACTACTCGTTTGCAATGCAATGCACCAGTTAACTTCTCACCATATCATTATCTCTTCATGGTGTCACCCCATTCTCATTAAGTCTCCACTGCGTGATAATGATAGAACAAATGAAGAGAAAATCTAATAAGTTCACAAGAAGCACGCACCACAAAATTTTTAAAATACTCACACTTAATGTTGAGTTATACTAATAAGTTGGTTGATAGCTTTCACAACAATTTTGAATGGTAATCACTCTAAACTCAATGGTCCCAATTCATTACAATTTTCAACAGCAATAGTTGTTCTGCAAGATTTTTTAAAATTTGAAACTCCTTTTATGTTTCTCTAAAAATAATCAATTATGTACCTTTTGTGAAAAATGTTAGATATAATCCTGCTACAAACTTAATCAAATAGTTTGAAGTAGACTTTTTTAAAAATCAAACTCTCAAATCATATATAAGTCTGAGTAACCCATTGAAGTAAGTTTATCACCTTCAAAATAAATCATCAAATTATTAATACCATGAAAATACCTCAACATTTCACAATATTTCAATGATCTCTATTGCATTCGACAAAAATGGACTGATAGTATCAACAATATATACTGCAATATTTGGTCTTGTATACATCAAATTGTCTACTTCAAATGTATAAAGAACTCTACTCATATAATATATGTCTTCTCAACTTCATTTGAAGGACTCACTTTAACACTCATTTTAAAATGAGTTACGAGATGAGTCCTCATTACTTTAGCATTTTCCATTTATAATATATGCAACACTTTATAGATCTAGTGTTCTCTTGTAGTCAAATCTTTTTTTTTTTTTATCACGTGAAATAATTGTACCAAAATTATTTTAACAACTTTTAATGTAAATAACTTGTATATTTGGGTTCTTTGTATCTTTAGTTTTATATAATTTGCTTAATGAATTTATATTTTGCCAAGCAAAATGCTATCGAAAGGATTATTATTTTTTTACTGATATTATCTTTAATAATTTTCATTATTGATGAATTTTGATCATCGGTAGAATAATTTTTTTTAGTGTAAAGTGAATTTCTTTTATTGTTTAATCTTTATACTGAAATTTGGTTGTATTTGATTATGTTGTTTAGGTATCTAGAATTTTGAACTTCTTTAGTTGTTAAGGGTGTTTATTGTAACTTAAACATTTTTTCAAAGTAAGGGAAACTTTCAATTTTTTCATCTTGTAAGCAAGAGATGAATGTTAAGTCAACCATAGGAAGCGAGAACTCAATTGAATTTGATTTAAATGTGGAATGATTAATATTGTATTGTTTGATTGTGGAGCATGAAATAATGATAAATTGAATTTGAAATAATTTTTTATACAATTGATTTTGGAAGATAAAGTAAGCAATTGAAACTGGGTAAAATTGTAAGTTTTATGGCACAACCTTTGAATTATGCAAAACTTATTTTTTTTTTCATTTTTTTTAAGAGTTGTTGAGTGATCATTTTGTTCGTCTTATAAAATTAATTTAAATGAAAATTTGAGAGATGTAGTTGATGGGTGAATATCGTGCTATGAATGGTGAATTGAGATTTCTTAGTGTTTATTTTATATATTGAAATGTACAATTTTTGTAAATGAAGTGTATGCTTGAAATGAAAACACTTATAGCTCAAATGAATTTCTCTGATAGGGTATACTTTTTTTATAGATATTTTTTGTAGCATAAATCTACGTGTAACTTGTGTAACTTAGATTTGAGGTGTGAAATGAAGTATTTTCTTATAGTATATGAATAAATGTGTATATAAATTATATAGGACAATGTGTTAAGGTGTTATATAAGTCCCCAAAATTAACTCCAAGTTAAAAAGAATAATGTGACGACGCGAGTCAAAGATAATATTCTGGTCAAGTTTTATAGGAAGGGCTATGAAATATGACAGGATTTTTTTAAAACGCAAGTGGGTGTTGGGAACTTCTTTTCAAAAGAATTTGGTGAATATTCTTTAGTAAAGTTCAAAACTAATTTCATGAATGCTATTACCAACTTTTAAATGAGTGAAACTGAATTAAAGATATCAAAAAGTTGTAAATAAAAAAGGAAAATTTATTCAAAGTAATTGACTGATTTTTAATAAAAACTGGCCATTAACTATATTAATATATACTCTGTATTCATAATACAATAATTCAAAAATTCTAAGCCTGATCTTGTGAAAATTAATGCCTAATTTTGTGGTACTGATAAGCATTATTAATTTTCTTAAGGATATAAAATCATGAGATTTTTTTTATATAAAATTTTCATACGAGTTTAAATTTTTTAAAAGAGTGTTTTGAGACTTGGAGGCTTAGTCTTAGTCCTAGTACCTTTTCCCCCATTTTTTTCTTATTCTTTTGACCTGACAAATAATGTTTTAGCATATAAAGAATTAACATCTAGCTAGGAGAGAATATAATCTATCCCTATAAACAGGCATAATAAATGACACCATACCTCACAAATATTCTTCAACAAACAACAAAAAAGACAAATAATTTACACATCTATTCAATTTTCCATAATTTATAAGGAGACCCCTTTATTGTATGTACATATTATAATTGTTGAACCCAGTTTCTCTATAAAAAAAAATTAGAAATACGAAAAAAATATTAAATTATACTCTATAAAAAATTAAAATTAACTCACACATAAATCTAAAGTAAAAATTATATAAAAATAAGTTCTACAAGATAAGTTAATTTTAATTTTATTTTATATTTTATAGAAAATCTTACGGAAAAATTATTCCAGATATAATTTCTTTAGTTGGTTTGGTGATACTTTAAAGAAAAACTAGTAATAAAAAATATATATAGAACGCATGTGGATGCAACTTTTTGATATTTGAAAATCAAGCTTGTTTAATTATTTTTCTAATTCACTATAGTAAAACTCTGAGATCTTACCAAACACAAACCATGCAATCACCATAATGATGAATCAAAATCTTTGCATTGCTAATTAAAATGGTTTACAGCTTTCAATTGTTATTAACCTTTCTTAATTGCTTTGAGTTCTGCTTGAACATCGGTGGTAATTCTTAAATGGGCAAATCCCAACATCTGGGAACATCATCATGGATCAAAACATTAAACTCAAATCTCCCAAAAGGTTCCATCATAAACACTCAATTTTTCCAGAATTTGTTTATCTAACAAAATACATGAAAAAAAATCTAGGGATAATTATATACACACAAAAAAAGACTTTAAGGCTAATGGGAAGCTGTTTTTCTCTACATTTCCATAGTTTTTTTTACAACCCATACTTCTTAAAATATCATTTATTTTATTGATGTTTTTTCATTTAATAATGGGTGATATGGAAAAATTTGAATTATAGAATCCGAACTAGATTTTATAATTCATAATGAGTTTCTTTAAAAAGAATAAACTCTTGGATTATAAAATCCAGAAGATATTTCTAAGTTATAAAATTTATAAGGTATTTTTGGATCCAGAAATAACTTCTAATTTTTGTACTCTATAATGTATTTTTTTTAAAGAAAAAAAATATTTCAAATTATATAATTCAAAAGATATTTTCAGCCATATTTTATAATCTGGGAGGTGTAAATGGAAAAAATATATTTTTTATATTGTAAAATCCAGTGTATATTTTAAGAATAAAATGATTTTTTGCCTAACCTATGAAGGTAGATTCTTCATGCACCCAATCAAATATGATTGACACCCAATTGCTTTTGTGAAAAGACTAAATTAACCTTAATGAAATGAAAATTAGGGTTTTCTGTAGTCCCCTTAGTTTTCCCTGCACCCAACACACTGCAACACCCTTAGTTTTCCCTGCACCCAACAACACCCAACACATTGCAGTCCCCTTCTTTTTCAATCTTTCTGCTGTTTTCCGTTCAGTAGCGGCACTTACCTATGACGAAGACCAACCGAGCGACGACATCGATTGTGGTGGTGATGGTCAGTGAGGCGACATCGTCTGTGATGGAGTTGGACAGCGAGAGAGAACGAAGCTACCACGTCCACCGTCACACTAAAACTACCTACACAGCTCAAACCAGTACCAACCAAAGAGAAGAGGAAAACCAAGTTTCTCTCTGCAGCCTACACCTTTTTCAAAATAAAGAAGGCAAGGGCAGAATTGGATTTTAAAAAGTTTGTTGGGTGCAGAAAGCAATTGATTGGGTGCAGGAAGCAATTGCCACCTATGGAAGGTGTCAGAATACAGCCCTAATGGGATTGGTAGACCCGAGTCATTGGGCTTGGCCATCGTAGTCCCAAAACGCTACTCAACGTTTACTGAAATTGCAGTTAATATCACTTTTGTTTTATGAAGTCTTGCATTAATTTTGTTAATATACACTTCTCTTAACTGCTTATGTTTCAATGTTAAGTATTTTAGGTCAACATGATGTCAAATAAACGACAGCTATTTAGTTTAATTTTGTTAAAATTCATACAGTATGAGTATAGTTTATCATTTATTTTATATTAAGGCTCATTTGAACTTAAACTTACCTTATTTAAAACTATATCAATAATAAGAACAAATTTCTTTCAAGAATGTGCCAATTGGATTATCTTATATTATCATATACTGTTAGAATGAAAAAATAGTTTAATACAATTTAGTTATCGATATTACATAATGTTTTTGACAGATCTACATTTATTATTCTTACTATAATGATTATTATCTATTTATTTAGGAGCAGTAGTTTCTGGACCAGCATTTAGTTTCAAAACAATATATAAGCCTAAATAAACTTTTATAAATATCTCCTTCAGCCTCATTGGCAAATATCACAAATGGGTTCTGTAATGAGCTTTACTTGTGTAACTCTCCATGGGTCCTTATTTTCTCCTCTCAAATAGCCTGTTTCTTCCTGCACCCATATGTCAGGTAAAAAGATAATTATAAATACATTCTGAATTTTATAATTAATTCAGATATTTTTTCTATTTACACCTTCGTAGAATGTACTGTCGAAAGTATTTCTATGTACCTTAATCAAGAATTAAAAAAAAAAACTCATTTTAAACGTCCAGTTTTTTTCCAAATCACTCATTCCAAAATGAAAAGTATTAATAAAATAAAAGATATTATTAATATTATAAAAAATATATAGTTTCTTGGAATTGCAGGAAGAAACATCATTCAAATGAAGCAACCATGCTCAAAGGATTAGTATAAGCCCATGGACAGCCTTTCCACCTTCATACACAACATGAGAATACATTTTTATCCTTTCTGTGTCACTCCCGTAGAATAGTTTTCGGATTATGTAATCTGGAAACTCATTTGAAAAAAGACTTCTGAATTACATAATCTGGAAGCTAAATAAGACTTCCAAATTATGTAATCCAGAAAGTAATCATGCATATGAAAAAAGACTTCCGTATTATGTAATCCGGAAGCTAATTACCGATTTGAAAAATGACTTCCAGATTATGTAATCCAAAATATTATAAAGGAGTATTTTTTAAAATTCGAAAATTTATGGAGGTGAGAGAAGAAGGTGGAGGAAGAAACAGTCTTTTAACTATTATAATTGCAAAATTAGACTGATAACTAGGTTCAAAACTAGTCTGATAACTAGGTTTAAAATGATGGTTAGGCAAAATCAACCTAAAAATAGTAACCTAAAAATACCAATCCCAGTTGGGTGATATATATTTTTATGACTCAAAATAACTTAATTTCATTTAGTATTTAATAGGGAAAATGTGATTCAAGCATGTAAATAAACCGTGAGATTATATTTATAGCCTAATTTGGACTAGTCCTTTTGTATAGTTTGGTCATACAGAGAGAAACTTTGAAAGCTGGATCAAAGACGAATCTCTAGATCGACCTAGAATAGGAAACCATGCATGGGCATAATATCAGAAACATTTTGAGACACATATTAAATCGAAGTCTGCATCTATGTCTACCCAATTCAGTCAGAGAACAATACCTAGAAATAGGGACCAATATCTCACTGACATTTCAAGATATTTTTTCCTAATTCAATCATATATATACCGTCATTACAGAAATAGTTATGAGAGTACTATAATAATCACTGCATAAAATGGTTATGACAATAACAGTAACGAAATGCACCTTTACCAAGCCCCCTTATACTCTCAAAACCTCATGAATACCAAAAGAATCTCCCTTTTGAGGTATGCTATCTTTCCAGTCCCTTATTAGTTACTCTTCCTTTTCTTTAAAGCTTCCTTCTTGTAATAAAACAAGAGACATAAAAACTAGCCCCTAATAGTTACAATGCTTTCCTCTTTTATTGTTCCTTCTGATAAAACATAAATAGATGAATACATAATAAGAAGTTCTTTTTCTGCGTATTATATTACTTCAATCATCAATATGAAGTTTAGCAAAATAGTAATTTTGTATAAGTCAGTGCTCACCTTTATTCTTTCTATTAAATTGGTTTAACAGGTCATAAAGTCCCTATCTAATAAAATAGTAATCCTGTATGGTCACTGTACTGGTCGGGAATCCGAACGACCAAAGACATGGATTAATGATATAAAATAGTAAACACATAACAAAGTTATAACTAATGATTGAATAAGTCAAAGGCACTTCGAAACACACTTTTCTTATATAAGGAAGTCACTGCACACAACCTTAAGACCATTACACACGTTTTAGTTAACCAACTACTTGACCCACACAGGAGAAGGCTCAAGTCAACCTATATATTAGACTTCTGAAAGGGAGAAAATGTATGTTTTTGATATCCTAAGAAGTAGACTATTCACTAACACTGACTTGAGCGTCGGAGTGCAATCACAGGTACCCGTCGACCGGTGAAACGTGCGTGAAAGAAGAAGAAGTCTGAAGAACCGAAAGATTATCAGCACGACAGCAAATTGTGTATCAGCGTGGATCAACCTTACCGTCATCCACACAGGTACAGTCACCAAATTCGAATGTATTGTCTATGGTTGAAATCCTTGAGTGAAGCAACGTGGCAGAAATGTAGTGAAGCCATTTATGACCCACATCATCTTTAAGAAGTTAAGAATGTATGGGTTTGAATTCACATAGAAACTTCTAATTTCACATTTTCTTTGTTAACAAGGGGTCTAGTCTAGGGGTTTCAATTTTGTCCATGTGAGAGAGTCTTGCATGTTTTGATCATCAAGTCATAACACACAGTGGGTCAGGCTCGTTTTGCAACGGCTTGAAAATTCTCTAAAAGGTGAAATGCATGCATGTGCCTTTTTAATGGTACAAGACTTTAATGTGCCATTACTTGATTTTTGTTAGCTACTCAAGCAATAATTTTTGGAGTTTTGCATGATTTGGTTCAATTTTGATTTGAATCAGTGTCCTTAACTCATTGAATTTATAACTTTAGTTTGGCGCCTGGGTATATGATGATGTATGTTTCACAAGACAATACAAAATCACACAGTGAAGACTGAACAGTACATTTGTCGGCATGGGAAGAAACCACGTGATAATAATGAGAAAAAGTGAAATAAAATGATTGAGGGGGTGGGGGAAGAGTAATTACTGATTGGTACGCCAATATATTCCTACATTTGCTCGGAAGTTATATATTTTTTCTTCTCTCAACCTATTGAAGTGTCTTTTCATGACAAAATCGTGACGGAACATCGAACTCTAAAACAGATAATATATCAAATACGGTGATTGACCCTAAATATACTGAAATTGGAACACAAATATGTTATTAATAATTCATTAGATTTTATTTGAGGATATATCTATTTATATTATATGAGTTTGGCCACTATCCGTTATGATTAGTCTGAGATCCAATTAGACTCAAATGTCTTTTTATCATTGTTTTAGAATTATTTTACATCTAATTATAATTAATTACGTAATTAATTCTAAACGACATATGACATCATGTTGAGTACTTGGTATGTTTACTTTTGGGGTACACAGTTCATACAAAATTAAAAGAATAAAAATTTCCAGAAACGAAATAAAATAATTTTAACTAATAAATTTATGTATAAACTCATTTTATTTGTTTTATGAATAATCTCGTGCAAAATGTGTTTTATAAGAAAAAAAAATACGATCATGGCGAAACATCTATGCAATTACTAGTACTATCTTAGTTAATTAAGAATATGAAGGTCGACACAAAATTCTAGCACTTTCTGTGATAAGGTAAGCTGCAACCTTTGTGCATTCGAAAAAAAATTTGGTGACCTTTTCATTTATTTCATCGAGACTAAAACCTTAATGTTTCTGAAAAGAAAATGCTGATAATCTAAGAGGAACAATTGTAAAAAAAAAAACAAAAAGAAAAACAGAGGAAGGTGATAAATTAAAATACTTTCAATACTTGTTATTTTAAACATAAAGAAAACCTAATATACATAAGGAATCCCTGAAGATGGGTTGTTTGTGGAAAATTAGAGGACTGAACAATCGGTACGAATGTTTCCATTCTGTGCATTTTTGATTCCAACTCGGCCCAATTTGGTCATTGCAGCGGCGAAGTTGGCATGGAAAGTTTTGCTACTACTGGCAAAAGAATTCACAGTGGCCTTGGACCTTGAATCCGTGAAGAGGACTTGGTCTGAGGAGAAGAGGCCCTTCCCTTGCTGAAGATTTTTGAAGTAAACATTGTCGAATGCTCGTGGCGTGGTTGGGTCCATATCGATGGCAATCCTTGGATCCACATTCCTTGGGCACATTGACTTTAGCTGCGTTGCGTATTTCTCGTTCAATGCAGGGTCCACTCTGCTTTTGCTCTTGAAATTATACACTCTGTTCGAGAATTTGTTGCAGTGGGAGAATCCAACCGTGTGAGCACCTGCAGAATCACCTCAATTATCAAAACAATTTAAACTAAGTTTAACTCAATCCCATAAAACCGGCTTATAAGTTAAGGTTTGCACCCACTTATATAAAATGAAAGGTTCTAATTTCTAGTCGATGTGGGATCTCCAACATTAGGCTTAAAGTCTATTTTGTAATATGATATCAGATTCTTTTCGAGTCTATCCCAACGAGTATTTGTTGGACTTGCTATCAGACGGATCGTTATCGGATCACCCATGTTATTTCACGCCCGTAAATATATGTAAATTAGGCTTAAAATCAACTTTCTAATAATTAATTCACATATTTATAATTGATGATATCATTAAAGTAACAGAGCAAGAGATGATGGACGATGAAATTTAAATTCATAAAATTTTCCCGTTACTTTGAAACTAAATAATAATGGGATTCAGTGGGAAACAGAAATCATGTGTGAAGAGTGAAGAGAGATGTATGAACGCGCATTACCTGACAGGGCTATCATTTCTGTCTGGGTGAGACCGTTGGCCGCAAACAGTGAATTCAGCTGATTCAAGCTGAACTCTGGCTGAGGCAGCCTTCCGTTTACATCGGAAGCTTTAGATCTTAGCCCATCAAATCTTCCCAATTCAACTTCGTAGAAAGGCCCACCGGACTGAACAACCATTTGCATCATAATTCAATAAACCTTATAATTACTCATTGGATCAAAATGTTTCTCACGGTAATCAGAGTCACAATAGGTAATTGATGAAACAAACCAGTGCAATAACATCTCGGGTTGCCATGGCTAAAATATCAGCACATGAAACTTTGTTCCTACACAACGGAATTGCATCCACTGCTGCTTTTGCTTTAATCACTGTGTCAAACCCATCTCCAGCAAGTGAGAGATTATCAGGGTGATCCTTCTCTGCTTTGTTGTTTCCCGTGGACGCAACCAAAACCGAAGCATCACAACCCTGTGGTAATATTGCAGACACAACATAACAGGATTACTTATATATATGGTGAATGAATAAAATCATTTTATATGGTGAATGAACGAGTCGGATGCATGCCATTGATTACCTGCACAAAACAATCATGGAAGAAGAGACGGAGGGTAGCCGGGACCGTGACAAATGTTTGATGAAATTTCTTTTTAACTGCTTCTCTGACGATGTTTTCGACATTGGGACATGTTTTTGCGTAGTGGTGTCGACTTAGCTGGGCCGAAGAAGGACAAGAATAAAGACAGAGAGTGGAGACAAATAACCAGACAAGTATAAGGTTAAGCTGAGCCATTTGGTGTTGTTTGCAGATAAAGGAGAACTACAAAATGCAGAGGGGGGGTTGAATGTGAATGATGGCTTGAGTGCAAAAGTGCAAGGGGAGTGAGGGGAATATATTAGTACCTTACTAACTTTACGACCCACGAAATAGTCGGGTTCACGAGCCAGTTGTGTTAGAATCTTTGAAACTATTTTTACAGCAAGAAAGTGAAATTTGAATAATAATATTAATAATAGAAGAATGATTAACCTTGAAAGTGACACTATTAATAATAGCCAAAAGAACAGAGACCCACACTACACAGTAGTGAGATGGTTTAATTGGTTATGAGTCAGCTGCTCTGGTTTTGTCCAAATGTAATTAAAATGTTTTGCGTAAAGAGTGGGGAGGGACCTGATTTGAATTGTAAATTCCGAAATTCCAAATTTTTTTGGACCAAGTTGGTAAAGTGAGGGAGCAGCGGCTGCTAACATTTTAGCACAAAGAGCATGTCGAGTGACATGCACGTTAAGCTTACTTTCCTTACCCTCTTCTTCTGCTACCGGAAATAAAGTTACTAACCACTTTCCTTGCTTGCTTTCCCCTACCCCCACAATTTTTTAGCTTTATGTTTTAAGATCCTCACTCACATCATGAGAAAAAAACAGAGTATTTAGTAATTTTAATTTAAATATTGTTCCGTACACCAATATCGTGTTACATCGATCAGGAGTTGAGGTCAATGTCAATTTATATACTCCCTCATCCCTCAACCCACTGAGGCGCCTTTTAAGAACAAAACCGTGACGAAACACCTACCTCCAAAGCAGACAATACTTCGGATGTTGTGATTTACCCTGACGATGTTATCTCTCGGACTTGAAATTAGAACATTGACACCCACCGTAGTCAAGGTCAAAAACAATTTATATATTCCTTTCTCCCTCAACCCATTGAGACACCTTTTGAAAAAAACCATACCAACATAACTATAAATTCATCTTAATTCGTACCAAACTAAACATTCATTACATCAAAATGAAAAGTGACTTTAATTGTTAACACAGATCAATTTTTATGCTGAATTTAATAGTCAACACAAATCAAATTTAAATTCAAACTCGCTTCTTTAAGTAAAGGTAACTTTTTTTTGTCTTTTATATTTTACCCACATAGTCGTCTTCCTTAATAATCATAATGTGAAAAAAAAAAATTAACTTGATATTGCACTATTATTTTATTGATACTCAGATAAGAAGATATTTTTTACTAATTATAAATCTAATACCATTTTATTAGTATTGCACAAATAATACTCGTGTTGTTAAAATTATATTTACCTATATTCTCAAATATATTTAATTTATTTCTCCAATTTATTTCCAATTAAAATAAATTTTATAACGTTATGAAAAGTAAGTTCATGATTGAAAATACTGTTCAGTACTCCGATAAGTGTCACTAAATATACTTTTAAAACCGAACTCTATAAAAAGTTATTTGAGAGGCAAATTTAAAAAATACACACGAAAGTAGAAAAACGTGTGGCGCCTCAAGAACTTGAGGCATCCGTGAATATTTGAATATTTAAACTGTTTGATTTATTTAAAATATTATTAAGGAATATTTTTTTTATAATATATTCTTAATCTCATAAGTAGTCCTGTTTAGCCAAATAAGAAATTCAGTTCAAACAATTCTCTTGAAAATTAAATTAAAAAATATTTAACTTTTCAATCTTTTTAATGTATTGTAGTTCAATTTAGTATAATTTGATTCAATTCAATTTTTTTAATAATTTTAGTTTTGAGTAGCAGAACTACCACCCACGTTACGCGTGTAAATAATAATGATACAGGAATCTTTACTCTTATCAAGAATTTTAACACTTTATCTTTATTTGAAAGTTACCCTGTTGCTGTTAGAGATTTATTTTATTTTATTTTACGCTATGTCCACATATTCCCTTTTGTTGGAGGTATTTTTTTTATAGCCTATTCCAATCCATAACATCCTCCAAGATTATATTCTTTTAATGCATTCTAAGTAAAAAAACAACTTATGGTGTGTGAACTAGTTTGATCAAGTCTTAATTAAACTTATTTAATCCAAACGGAACATTGGATAATGACATATCAATATTAGTAAATGTGAAATTCTTAGCTCAGTAGGCTTTCAATAATCACATATCAAGCTACTACTGCTATCTCTTTTACGAATATATTGTGTGTTATCTAACATTAGTGGTAAAGCGGCATATACTGTTAGTCTAAGAGTGTCTAATGTGCAGAAAATCAAGTACAAGATGTGTGTAATGTACAGAAAATACGATTAAATTTTCAACAATGACAGGTTTCAACTCAACTATAATGATGGGAGTTAAAGTATAAAATAAAATAAAAAAATTATTAATAAAAAAAATTATTAAATAAAAACTAATTTTAGAGATAAAAAATAATTAATTATTGATTAAATTAAAGACCATTTTAGAGACAAAATTAAAAAATTTGATTTCTAAATTAATTTCTATTATTGTTAAATGATTTTTAAATTAATATATAATTAGTTACCAAGATTTTTGCTACCAAATTTAGAATCTAAATAATTGGTAGTTAAAATTTTGGTAGCTAATTAAATATCAATTTAAAAATTATTTAACAATATATTATTGTAGAAACCAAAAACTTTTTTTATCTTTAAAATAGTTTCTAATTTAATCACTAATAACTAATTATTTTTTATTTTTAAAATTGATTTGTATTTTATTATTTTCTTATAATAATAATTATTTGATAATAATACTTGTGAAACAGAAGGAGTTGGAGAAAGAGTTTCTCATGGTTGGAAGATCTGTGTATTATGTAGGTGCAAACAAAAGTTTGGTTTTAGATTTTTCTGCAAAATTTCGTTCTGTCTCGATTTCCTTCTCTAGTTGGTGTTTGGAACCTTTAGAATGTATGAGAATGGTTTCTTGATGCATGTTAGGTTTTTAGTAAAATTCGTGCTTTGGTTTGGTTAGTTTAGTGACTTTAGTTTAGAAGTTGTTTATTGTATATTTTGTATAAGGATTGACACCCATAAAATGGTTCGTATTTATTTAATTATTATTGTTGATTAAAAAAATATAGGAGTTAGATGTGATAAGTTTGATGTCATTTTTCTTATAGTATTTAACTTCATGGGATTTTCAATAGATTGTTAATATAAGCTGATTTTTTGGTGAGTGATTTCTTAGTAGAGGCCATAATTTTATACATCATCCAAAGAAAATAAAATAAACTAATACAACCAAAAGTCGAATAAAATAAATAAAAACATGAAAATAACTTAATATAATCCATAAAAATCATAATCAATTACTAATCATCAAATTAATTAATATTAAAATTTAATTTTTTAATTTCATATAATCGAGTTATAATGTATTATTGTTAATGTTCAACACTTACCAAACTAATTATTTAAAGGTTAATCATAATGTAAATATTAAAATTTATTATGGTAAGGTATAATCAATTTTTGTTTAAAATACAATTAATTATATTTAAAAGTTAATCAAGTTATGCATAATTAAAAATCCATTATGTTCTTATAATTTTTTTTAATAATCAGTTAATTTCATGCATAATTAACTACGATTACAAACGGTTTGCATCAATTTCACATCTCACAACAAAATTTTGTGAAGTCAGTTTAGAAAATCACACATTAACTTTAATAAATAGTGTTTTTCTTCATTGTTTTCCGTAATTTGGAGATCAAATTTTACACTGTGGATCTATTTTTTTTTTTTTTTATAGATTTCATATTTCTCTTTCTTATTTTATGGTTCCAAACATATGCGCGTGTATGAAGCCCAAAAAATGTCCATTTTAAGGCATTTCTGTATTTCCAACCCATTGTTAGAGGATTATTAAATTAACTAACTTTACTCAATATTAAAGGATTATTAAATTAACTAACTTTACTCAATATTAAAGCGTTATAACTTGTTATTCTTAAAAAATACATTTCATTGTACTTTTTGGCTATTTTTTTTACTTTTTTAATTATATACATTAACGTATATTATTTTTCCCTAACATTTTTTCATAAATTTTTATTTTAGTATAAATATGATAGTTTTAACACGTGAAATTTAAAGAATGCATGTGAATTTTTATCGTGCTCGGGGTTGCGAGTAAGAGGAGATCAGAAAATTTTGTAAGTTTAAACATACATTTACATTGCATAAATTACAATATCAACCAATACAAAAAATTTATTGTTCATTGTGCATTAATTATTTACTTTTTTTTAGAAGTTATTATTACCATATATATTTATATTTTCTTCTATTTCACTTTTTTTCTCACATTTATTACCTAGGTTTATTATAGGTATATTTTTCTGTTGGTTGTTTAATTTATTCAAATTATTATTAAAAAATTATTAAATAAAAGTTATTTTGAATAAAAATTTATTCAAATTATAAATTAAAAAAATATTAGTATCTAAACTAATTTTTATTATAAAAAATTATAAATTAATATTTAATTAGTTATTCAGATTTTAATTATCAGATAATTAGTAACTAATATATTAATTTAAAAATTAAAAATTTATATTTTATAAAATAATATTACATTTAGTTAATATAATAATTAATTATTATTATTTTCTAAAATTAATTTTTATTTAATGATTTTTTTAATATATTTCTCTAAGAGAATTTACGGTTTTTTATTTATTTTATTTTTCAAAGTTGATAATGCGTGGGAGTGTAAGTAGTTTGGTGATGAAATTAGTTACAATGTTGAGGCAAGATGCCTTAGTTTTGAAGGGTAAGTCCTTCCACCCAAAAAAGTTGTTTGGTTTGTTACAGTGATAAATTATTAAATTGATGTAATAATATTGTCGGTGATTCTCTTCATATAACCTTTTGAAGTTGATTTTGAACTTTTTAGACGTTTGGCACGGCATGGTTAGGTAGTAGAAATATCGATCACCCATGATTATATTTTGACACCCACTCCGGTTTACACCTACATTAAACTATAAGAAAATATTTTTAATAAAATATTAGATAAAATGTAAAATATTAAAATAATTTTTAAAATTAAAAAATTAAAAAAAATAAAAATAAAAATATTAATATTTAGTGAGATGTTTAAAGTGAAATAATGGATGTGAAACCATATTTTTCTTAATTTTTTTAACTGCAGAGGATCATTTTAAAATCAATTATTTTGGTGAAATAAGAAGTTTATGAACTTGAAAAGCAGGTGATGGATTAGAATTTGAAAGGATGTGAAGTTTATGAACTTGAAAGGACACACGTCTTAATAAGTAACATTTTCCAGAATTCTTTCACGTGAAGCAGAGAGAAAGAAAACGCAAAGAAGGTACTGATAAGACGTGAATGCAGATCCAAATATGCAATTAGTGGGATTTCAGAGATTCACTTGACCACTTCCCATGATGAGTCATGGCGAGTTGGAGATCATGGCACATGGAAACCATTTTCCATATGATGCATTATACTTTTAAATTATTATTATAAATTATAATAATATTATAATGTATAAGAGAGTTAAGTTATATTGAGCGTGAAAAATTCTATTGTCAGTCTTCTAAAAAGTATGACAATTTGTGAATTGTTTTATATATATTAAGTACACTTATTCAGCAAAGCCATTCTTGAACTTTTTATGAACATGATAAAAAATATTTAACTATTAGCAAATAGGTTAATATATTAATGGACAAAATTAAATTAACTACTTAGACAATATTCACATAATTAAGATAAACAATAATGCATTATATATGTATTATTCGGGGACTATGGGAATGCAGACACTACCTGGTAATCAGAACTAACGCCTCATAAGAAGGTGAAAACAATAACTTAAAGTTTTGCTAGTGTAGTTTTATGATGATTAAATAATACAAAAAAAAATTTATCGTTAGTATCTATGACCGAATACTCTATGAGTGTGACATGATTGAAATCAATCCTAAAAAAATAAAGGACATTTTTTAATAAAATACAATTAACTTAATTTTTATCCTAACACTTATCCTAATGGATCTTGTTAATATCACTCTATCGTTGAAGACCCACTATGATCTATAAATGTGCATATCAACCAAGACAAATATACATATTTATTACAGCATTTATTAACTTTAACGATTGAACACTAACTTGGTTGTTCTAAAACCTTTTCACAAGTACTCCTATACCAAATGAGCCGCTAACACTTGATATTGGAGGTCGCGCAACCGGTCAACCTAAATACATCAAGGTAAAAGAAGATATATGCGACAAATCAGGTAATTCCATTCTTGTTACGATACACATTAAATACGATTCATCAATGATAGAGCTCATTACAAACTCTATAATTAAGCATGTTATACCATAGCAAGGTATGTCTTTAATACTACATTAATCTCACCTGAGCATTAGATAACCTTTTGCATGTGCACTCCCAATCCTGAAACCTGAACACGATAAGAAGGAGAGGAAGAAAAGCAAGATCAGGGAAGAAAATTCAATTGTCCAGCCGGTAGCAGGTAATGTCAAGACCCTATACAAGTACAAGTGACTCCCACCATGGGACCGAGAGAGAGAGAGTACTGAAAAGCACAAAAGCAAATGGTATCAATAAGGCAGATGGAAAACGAGAGGATGTCGAAGACCGAACAGATAACTATGTTCCAAACCTTACAAAGAGAGATGACTAAAATACGCTAAAAAAAGGAAGAGGAGATGCAAATCCCTAGATAACAAATGAAGAGATGAGACAATAGCTAATTGAATGTATACCCAAACCCAAACAATCACTCTCAGAAAGATCGAAGGACTCTCAGAAAGATCGAAGGACTCACAATTGAACGTCGAAAAATCTTTTTTTACAAGTAATCAACCCAAGATAATACCAAATATGAAAAACTAAAGATTGGATATTAGATAAAAAAAAATGACTCGAGGATGTTCCTTTCTCAACAAAAAAAACAATATATTAACTCATGTGAGTTTTTGAAGAAAGTCTTCTAACTTACATAATATTAAACCTAGATAGCTAGAGTTTAATTTTCATATAATATTGTAAAAAAATGTATATAACTAACTCTTTAAAAAGTACAATACTTTTAAATAGCAACAGTTAACAATAATCATGTTAAAGACTATACTTTTTCTTTCTAACATTTTAATATATCTTGATTAAATTTAATTATTTTTTATTTTATGTATTGGGTGTAAAAGTTAAACACATTAAATATGTTTAATGATTCTAAAATAAATTTACAGCAATTTATAGAAACATTCATTTTGTATACATATTTCATATTTTTATTTTATTTTATTTTTAATTATATTTTAAAAATAAATAAATAAAAATATTAAAATAATTGTACACACATTTCAACCATGCGACAATTAACTAATCTACAAATCATCTCCTATTCTTCATTGGATATGTTAGAATTATGAACATGCATTTCTCTTGTACTTTACTTTAACAAATTGCATTTTATTTATTTATTATTCTTTAACGAATCCTCTTAAACATTAATTGATCAAAATCCCACTTGTAAATAGAGAATAAAATGTGGAGTAAGAAGATTGGTGATGCAATACATATAGAACGTGTGGAATTATATTAATAAAAGCAGAGTGTGGCTCTTGTTCTGTCTCTAAATTGGCCCATTGATTGTGCTAATAGCGATTAAAAAATGCATACTCAAATCGCAATTCAATTATCATGCTCACCTACTTGCATAATTATTGGCTGTTCATGCATCTAATATTATTCTCTTTTTCTTCCTTTCTTATCTTTCGAACATGCCAACGTATAGTGGAGTCTCTTGTTATTGTGGGACAACCTTTGCTGCTATCAAGGTCTAACTTTTTGGTTTCTTGGAACTTTTCGATATTGCTTTTACTTTCATGTTTTTTTTGTTTGTTGTCTTTACATAAAAAAAATTATACGTGTAGATTTAAAAAAAATATTTTAAGTGGAAGCTAAGGTAATTTATAGTATATAATTAATTATAAATTTTATTTTATTAGTTAATTTTATAAAATTAAATTATGTTTAAAATTTATAGTTATTTAGGACACATCTTAGTTTATTGTATTTATCTAACCATTTATCACTATAAGAAAATCATGAAATAGAAACCAATTTTTAGAGACCAAAATAATTAGTTACAATAGGAACTAAAGTAGAGACCATTTTAGAAACTAAAAAAAAAATTGGTTTCTAAATTAGTTTCTATTATTTTCTATTATTGTTAAATAGTTTCTAAATTGGTATCTAATTAGCAACTAAGGTCTTAACTACCAATTATTTAGTTTCTAAATTTGGTAGCAAAAACCTTGGTTGTTAATTAGACACCAATTTAGAGACTATTTAACAATAATATAAAATGATCTCTAATTTAGTTACTATTGCAACTAATTATTTTGGTTTCTATTCATGATTTTCTTGTAATGTATATACGCACAAGTTAGCATATGTCACTTAAAAAATATCTTCATTATTGCATTAATTAATAACAGTATTTACTTAGTGGCGGTTTATTATCTTCAGTCTCACTATTTTAAGTAAATTTAGAGAGAGAAATAAATAATTAGATTGATTTAATATTTTTTTAATAGGATGATGAAATTTAAAAAAATTAACTATAACAAAATAATTAAAATTTGATAAAGTTGAGTAAACTAATATTCTTGAAAGCATGTGACTTCTGAAGTTATATCATGGACATAGATCCGTCTCTGGAGGATAAAAAAATCTTCAGCAAGTGAAAGGGAATTGGCTGATTCAACGGTCATTTTCTCTACTAAAGCTAAGATCAATTATGATTCAATTTCATGGTATCTTGTTGATAAGTAATAATGTATAATTTCATTATGAAATGAAATGAGAAAATTCATTACGAAATATGTGAGTTTTTTTTCTCAACGTATAAAAATGGTAAAAATTATAAAATTAGCAATGAAAAATATTAGTCTATAAAACACAATTAATTGTTTAGTTCTTTAAAATTACAAATGCAAAGTATTGTACTCTTTAATTTTTAAAATTTACTCACATACACTTGAGAGGGAAATAATTCAAAAGCTAATTGAAAGTTTGAAAGATAAGTGGTAATTGAAAATTGAAAACTGAAAATTATTAAATTATTTTGTTGAATTATAAGTTTTTGATAAACTTAGCTGTTTATAGAATAAAAATGACTCATGTAAAAAGATGTTTATATGATTTTTATTTAGTTTTTTTATCGGTAAAACATTTGTTGAGTAACTATTATCTCAGTTTTATTAATTAAGAGCACAGAGGACTATCATAAGTCATTCATAAAAAATGGCATAAATTAAACCTTTAAATGAATAATGATAGAACGCCATTAAACAAAAAAATAAAATAAATAGTTAAGTTTAAATGATAAATAATAAAATATTTGAGAGTTAAAATGGGTAAAAGAGAATATTTCATATGAAATAAATGATATTTTGCTTTTTGTTAAAATAATTTCTACCAAATACATATACTTAATTTTAACAAGGACAAAATAAAAAAAAAGTGAATTATTTTGTAAACAATAACTATTAATACTTTTTAAATATGTTGTGTAGGAGTAAAAAGTTAAAGCTAATTAAACATGTTATTTAAAGACGGTTTTTGTCAGTTTATTTTATCAAATTCTTGAGGTTAAACAACTTTGCATGTGAAGTATGAGTTGCCATGAGATGGGTGAGAGTGACTTGATAGGTTGAACACTTATTGAGTTATGATTGAAGTTAATGGAATTATGAAAGGATAGAAGATGAATGGAGAGAAAGATTTAGCACGTACACTTGTATAAGTCATGGTTTAATGGGATCTGGAAATAATTATGTCAATCATTTCTTTGTTTCAAAGCTAATGCAAGTAAAAAATAAGGGCAGAAAATACCATCAAAACAAAATGTATAATAATTTAAATTTTTGTCTCATTTATTGTGTCCTTAATTAGTCTTGTAGAGAAGGTAACTTATCTCTATATCAGGTTACAGGATTCAAAAAAATTTACCTAAAATCAGAAATATAAATTTTAAATATTAAACAATATTAATTAAGCTCAACCTCAACCTCAACACATGGTTACCAAATGCTAACTAAGCTCAACCTTAACCCCAACTCTACTAGTTGAATTTTGTTGATAAGGCGAATCCTTGAGTAGACTGATTGAATTTTTGCTGATCAATTGAATCCCAAGCTTGGCTATTTGAATTTTTTTGATCAACCACGTCTTCATATTGGCTGGTTGAATTTTGCTTATCACTTGCATACTATGTCGACTAGTTGAATTTTTGTTTATCAGTTGTGTCTCAACTCAATTGGTTGAATTTTGCTAATCAGTCGTGCCCCCATCTCGATTGGTTGGATTTTGCTAACCAGTCGCACCCCATCTTGCCTGGTTGGATTTTGTTGATCAACCGCACCCCTAACTTGGTTGGTTGAATTTTTTTGATCAGTCGTGCACCCATCTTGACTTCCGTATCTTTATAAACATAAAAATTTACATTTTGTTATTTTGAGATTGTAAAATTTGGAAGTTAAAATGTTTTTAGGAGTGTGCAATATTTCAGATTGTACAATTCAAAAGTCCTTTTTGCTACTGAATTATATAATTCAAAAGTCATTTTTGGATTGCAATGACTTTTATCATATTAGTTTTTTCTTCAACAGCACTCGTCATCGAGAAGAAAATCGCCACTAACATTGAACTCTTCGTCAACAATATTGTCGTCTTCATTGTTGTCATGACTTTCGATGAAGGTGCCACGAGAATGAAATGCTACTTAATCACCACTTGTCCATTTTTTTGACATAAAATGTAATTATTTTTGGTTTCCATATGACACTATTGTGCAATTCAAAAGTTAAAAATAACTCAAATTTTGCAATTTTAAAGCTTTTTCCTAAGAAAAAATGACTTATGATTTATGTGATTCGTAAAACACTTTTGATTTCTAAAATACAATATGAAAAAGGAAAAATGAGAATTTTCATATTTATGTGAGTGCAGAAGAAATGCTAGGAGGTGCAGGAAGAAATGCCTTCTTATTCGTTCTGAATCCAAGACCCATACAAACCCAATAGTCAGCTACGTTGGGCCTTACTTTTCCTTTTCAGTTTCTTTATGATAGTTTTTTCAGTTTTTTCCCTTTTTCTGTTTTTGGTAATTTTGGCTCGTTGACTGCTACAATTTTTTTTAGAATATTTTGGAGTACAGAACCCCTTAACTCATTATGACAGTTAACTACATTAAAAAAATCCGGTGTGTTCGGAAATATCAATAAAACATTACTTATTATTGTTTAGTTTTACACTTTTATTTCCACTGGAGTGGACAAGAGATGCTGTGATATAATTAAGTAGAAAAGTTCGTTACAAAAATTAAATAGGAATAATTTAGTAAAAATGTAATATCTATTTTTTTTTATAATTTGTGAACTCAGATAGAAATTAAAAAAGAACCACGTTTAGACCTCTTATTTAAGGAGTAGCACAAAATAGAAGTGTTTGGAAGAGATGATGGGGAAGTTCTAAAATGTACAAATTATATTATTGTATTAATAGAATAGTTGCTCAGAAGCAGAGCGTGAGAAACCCTAGAATGAATGAGAAGAAAACGAAATAGAGAGAAGAGATATTCTGAGAATATTATTGTATTGTGTACTGTGAAAGAGAATTACGAAATGTGTATATAAAATAGAAAAGCAAAAGAAATGGGCCCAGAGAAAGGGAGCCCAATACGAAAGCGGTTATAAAAATTAAAAAGGCCAATAATAATACTAACACCCCCTCAAGCTGGGAATAAATTTTCTTCATTCCCAGTTTGGATTTGATAGCTTTGAAGATGGAAGGAACAAGGGGTTTTGTGAAGATGTTTGTAGTTTACATAGAAGAAGAAACAAGAAGTAATTTTAGAAGATCGACATTGAGCTTTTCTCTGATTATGTGACAGTCAATCTCAATGTGTTTTCTTCTCTCGTGATAAACCTGTTTAAAGGTAATCTGGATTGCTGATTGATTGTCACAATATAAGGTAGCTAGTGCAATGTAGGGAATGCCAAGATCTTGAAGAATATATGTGAGCCACTGAAGTTCACATTTGTTATTGCAAGAGCTCTATACTTTCAAAAGAGCTTCAAGAAATAAATTGTTGCTTTTTGGACTTCCATAAGATAAGAGACTCACCTACAAAAACAGAAAAATCAGTTACAAAATTCCTTGATTCAAGACTAGTTATCCAATCTGAGTTACTATATGATACCAGAACCAGGATTACTTTTAGGATACCTTAAAATACGAAATGCAGCTTGTTGATGATTTTTAGTGGGAACAAAGACAAACTAGCCGCGATTGCTGACACTAAAGGCAATATTTGTAGTACAAGAACTACTTAAAGTAAAAGGAAGTTTCTTCTTTTTGACACGATGACAAATGTCACAAACATTCAATCATTTATCTGAAATATGTCATATTCTACAATGTCACATATTTATGTTCTTAACAGTATAATTGAAAGAAATAACCATATATTGTGTAGCAGTATTTCTAAAAATAGAAGATTAAAAAATGTACAAGCCAACTTTAGCATTAACTAAACCAATTTTATCTTTGGTTTGATTGTCCTATATCACACAGTTGGTGGAGGAAAGAATCAAATTGCAGTTGAGATTAAAAAATAAATTTTAGGTGGAGATAAGATTAAAAGCAAATTGAGGAACATACAAGACATCTCTACTTTCCTGTCCCTTTTCACATCGCTCAAAAAAAACTTCATCAGAAATAACAAAAATATTAATATGATCGTTTTACCATCATAGAATATGTACCCAGGAGGATACTTGTGCTTTTTGTAACAAGTATCAATGCTATGACCGCTTCTACCATAGTAAGTACACAATTTTCAATTGTTGTTGGATTTATAAGTCTTATTTTCTTGACTAGGAAAACAAATCTTAAAAAAAAACATTTTAAGTATGGTCATTTTCCCTACAAAAGGTGAATATCACGAAAGCATAATTGTGAATAGAATTAGCATTGTTAACATTGGTTACTAAAAAATTGCTAGCCAGTTGGTGTTCTTGTTGAGCTACATGAGAAAAAAAAACTAGTTATAGGTGGTATGGGTTCCTAAAGAAGCACATTAGACCTCATATTGTGATATTGATAATTTAACCCACGTAGGAATTGCATAGCCTAATCTTCACACTTTCGTTGACTAATAATAGAAGCAACAAAATAAGAACATTTTGTTTGATGGATGCATACATGAATGGTTCTAAAATTTTCTAATTCATCCCAAATTATTTTAAGCTTAGTAAAATATTCAGTGACACATAAATCCCCTTGACTTAAAGAAGCAACTTCCTAGTTGTAAATAAAAAATTCTAAACAAATCCTCTTGAGAATACCTCGTTTTTAAATCATTACAGATATTTAATACCATGTTCATCCATATCACGCCTTGGTTTTTCACAAAATTTCAGAAAAATTGTCTCGGAATAATTTTTTCATGAAATTCCACGTAAGAATCTGGACTGAATTTGGGAAAAAACGCGACAAATTGCACGTCAAACGGATGAGTATTCACCTAGGAAAAAGATTAAGCAGTTTCACACACAAACGAACCTTCCTTTCAACCCTGACAGTGATGAATAAAAAATCTCAGCCAAAACTCAATACACACAATGAAGAATGTCTCGTAAAATTTTCAGACCAAAAGACCCAAGGAATAGGGCGTAGTAAGACCCAGACCGAGAGTGAACAAAACCGGTTTTCCGAAAACAAAATGTCCTGGCTTTTCTTCCCTATATCTCCTTTTTGTGATATGTTTATGGACGTGCCTCCTTCGCAGGGTGCAAACAGCACATGAAAGTACTTGTGTGAATTTTTCAATGCAATTTTTCAACACAGAATAAAATTGCAGAAAGTAGGGTGAAATTTCAAAAATTTTGCTCAAGGATAGCCTTGGTTTTTCACAAAATTTCAGAAAAATTGTCCCGAAATAATTTTTTCCTGAAATTCCACGTAAGAATCTGGACTGAATTTGGGACAAAACGCGACAAATTTCACGTCAAACAGATGAGTATTCACCTAGGAAACAGATCATACAGTTTCACACACAAACGAACCTTCCTTTCAACCTTGGGAGTGATGAATACAAAATTTATTGAAAATCTTGTGGGACGAATCTGAGGCTCAAATCTCAGCCAAAACTCAATACACACAATGACAAATGTCTGGTAAAATTTTCAGACCAAAAGAACCAAGGAATACGGCGTAGTAAGACCCAGACTGAGAGTGAACAAAACCGGTTTTCCGAAAACAAAATGTCCGGCTTTTCTTCCCTATATCTCCTTTTTGTGATTTGTTTATGAACGTGCCTCCTTCGCAGGGTACAAACAGTACATAAAAGTACATGTGTGAATTTTTCAAGCAATTTTTCAACACAGAATAAAATTACAGAAAGTAGGGCGAAATTTCACAAATTTTGCTAGAGGATAGCCTTGGTTTTTCATAAAATTTCAGAAAAATTGTCCTGGAATAATTTTTTCCTGAAATTCCACGTAAGAATCTGGATTGAATTTGGGATAAAACGCGACAAATTTCACGTCAAACGGATGAGTATACATAGGAAAAAATTCAAACAGTTTCACACACAAACGAACCTTCCTTTCAACCATGGCAGTGAAGAATAAAAAATTTATTGAAAATCTTGTGTTACGAATCTGGGGCTCAAATCTCAGCCAAAACTCAATACACACAATGACGAATGTCTCGTAAAATTTTCAGACCAAAAGACCCAAGGAATAAGGTGTAGTAAGACCCAGACCAAGAGTGAACAAAATCGGTTTTCCGAAAACAAAATGTCCTGGCTTTTCTTCCCTATATCTTTTTCTTCGTGATTTGTTTATGGACGTGTCTTCTCGCAGGGTGCAAACAGCACATGAAAGTACTTGTGTGAATTTTTCAACGCAATTTTTCAACACATAATAAAATTGCAGAAAGTAGGGCGAAATTTCACAAATTTTGCTAGAGGATAGCCTTGGTTTTTCACAAAATTTCAGAAAAATTGTCCTGGAATAATTTTTTCCTTAACTTCCACCAAAAAATCTGGATTGAATTTGGGACAAAACGCGACAAATTTCACGTCAAACGGATGAGTATTCACCTAGGAAATAGATCAAGCAGTTTCACACACAAACGGACCTTCCTTTCAACCCTGGCAGTGATGAATAAAAAATTTATTGAAAATCTTGTGGGACGAATATGGGTCTCAAATCTCAGCCAAAACTCAATACAGACAATGATGAATGTCTGGTTAAATTTTCAGACCAAAAGACCCAAGGAATAGGGTGTAGTAAGATCCAGACCGAGAGTGAACAAAACCGGTTTTCCGAAAACAAAATGTCCTGGATTTTCTTCCCTATATCTCCTTTTTCATGATTTGTTTATGGACGTGTCTCCTTCGCAGGGTGCAAATAGCACATGAAAGTAGTTGTGTGAAATTTTCAACACAATTTTTCCACACAGAATAAAATTGCAGAAAGTAGGGCTAAATTTCACAAATTTTGCTAGATGATAGTCTTGGTTTTTCACAAAATTTCAGAAAAATTGTCCTGGAATAATTTTTTCCTGAAATTGCACGTATGAATCTGGACTGAATTTGGGACAAAACGCGACAAATTTCACGTCAAATGGATGAGTATTCACCTAGTAAAAAGATCAAACAGTTTCACATACAAACGAATCTTTCTTTCAACCTTGGCAGTGAAGAATAAAAAATGTATTGAAAATCTTGTGGGACGAATCTGGAGCTCAAATATCAGCCAAAACTCAATACACACAATGACGAATGTCTGGTGAAATTTTCAGACACAAAGACCCAAGGAATAGGGCGTAGTAAGACCCAAACCGAGAGTGAACAAAACCGGTTTTCCGAAAACAAAATGTCTTGGCTTTTCTTCCCTATATCTCGTTTTTGTGATTTGTTTACGGAGGTGCCTCCTTCGCAGGGTGCAAACAGCACATGAAAGTACTTGTGTGAATTTTTCAACACAGAATAAAATTGCAGAAAGTAGGGCGAAATTTCACAAATTTTGGTAGAGGATAGCCAAGGTTTTTCACAAAATTTCAGAAAAATTGTCCCGGAATAATTTTTTCCTGAAATTCCACGTAAGAATCTGGACTGAATTTGGGACAAAACGCGACAAATTTCACGTCAAATGGATGAGTATTCACCTAGGAAAAATATTAAACAGTTTCACACACAAACGAACCTTCCTTTCAACCCCTGGCAGTGATGAATAAAAAATGTATTAAAAATCTTGTGGGACGAATCTGGGGTCAAATCTCAGCCAAAACTCAATACACACAATGACGAATGTCTGGTGAAATTTTCTGACACAAAGACCCAAGGAATAAGGCGTAGTAAGACCCAAACCGAGAGTTAACAAAACCGGTTTTCCGAAAACAAAATGTCCTGGATTTTCTTCCGTATATCTCCTTTTTGTGATTTGTTTATGGACGTGCCTTCTTCGCAGGGTGCAAACAACACATGAAAGTACTTGTGTGAATTTTTCAACACAGAATAAAATTGCAGAAAGTAGGGCGAAATTTCACAAATTTTGCTAGAGGATGACCTTGGTTTTTCAAAAAAATTCAGAAAAATTTTCCCTGAATAATTTTTTCCTGAAATTCGACGTAAGAATCTGGACTGAACTTGGGACAAAACTCGACAAATTTCTCGTCAAACGGATGAGTATTCACCTAGGAAAAAGATCAAACAGTTTCACACACAAACGAACCTTCCTTCCAACCCTGGCAGTGATGAATAAATTTTTTATCAAAAATCATGTGGGATGAATCTGGGGATCAAATCTCAGCCAACACTCAATACACACAATGACGAATGTCTGGTAAAATGTCCTTACTTTTCTTCCCTATATATCCTTTTTGTGATTTGTTTATGGACATGCCTCCTTCGCAGGGTGCAAACAGCACATTAAAGTACATGTCTGAATTTTTCAACGTAATTTTTCAACACAGAATAAAATTGCAGAAAGTAGGGCGACATTTCACAAATTTTGCTAGAGGATGGCCTTGGTTTTTCACAAAATTTTAGAAAAATTGTCCCGAAATAATTTTTTCCTGAAATTCCACGTAAGAATCTGGACTGAATTTAGGACAATACGCGACAAATTTCACGTCAAACGGATGAGTATTAACCTAGGAAAAAGATCAAACAATTTCACACACAAACGAACCTTCCTTTCAATCCTGGCAGTGATGAATACAAAATTTATTGAAAATCTTGTGAGCTAAATCTGGGGCTCAAATCTCAGCCAAAATTCAAAACACACAATGACGAATGTCTGGTAAAATATTCAGACCAAAAGACTCAAGCAATACGGCGTAGTAAGACCCAGACCGAGAGTGAACAAAACCGCTTTCCGAAAACAAAATATCCTTACTTTTCTTCCCTATATCTCCTTTTTGTGATTTTTTTATGGATGTTCCTCCTTCGCAGGGTGCAAACAGCACATGAAAGTACTTGTGTGAATTTTTCAACATAGAATAAAATTGCAGAAATTAGGGCGAAATTTCACAAATTTTGCTAGAGGATGGCCTTGGTTTTTCACAAAATTTCAGAAAAATTGTCCCAGAATAATTTTTTCTTGAAATTCTACATAAGAATCTGGACTGAATTTGGAACAAAACGCGACAAATTTCACGTCAAACGGATGAGTATTCACCTAGGAAAAAGATCAAACAGTTTCACACACAAACGAACCTTCCTTTCAACCTTGGCAATGATGAATAAAAAATTTATTTTGAAATCTTTTGTGGCGAATCTGGGGCTCAAATCTTAGTCAAAACTCAATACACACAATGACGAATGTCTGGTAAAATTTTCAGACCAAAAGACCTAAGGAATATGTCGTAGTAAGACCCAGACCGAGAGTGAACAAAATTGGTTTTCCGAAAACAAAATGTCCTGGGTTTTCTTCCCTATATTTTCTTTTTGTGATTTATTTGTGGACGTGCCGCCTTCGCATGGTGCAAACAGCACATAAAAGTACTTGTGTGAATTTTTTAACACAATTTTTCAACACAGAATAAAATTGCAGAAAGTATGGCAAATTTCACAAATTATGCTAGAGGATAGCTTTGGTTTTTCACAAAATTTCAGAAAAATTGTCCTGGAATAATTTTTTCCTGAAAATCCACGTAAGAATCTGGACTGCATTTGGGACAAAACGCGACAAATTTGACGTCAAACAGATGAGTATTCACCTAGAAAAAAGATCAAACAGTTTCACACACAAACGAACCTTCCTTTCAACCCTGGCAGTGATGAATAAAATATTTATTGAAAATCTTTTGGGACGAATCTGGTACTCAAATCTCAGCCAAAACTCAATACACACAATGACAAATGTCTGGTAAAATTTTCAGACCAAAAGACCCAAGGAATAGGGCGTAGTAAGACCCAGACCGAGAGTGAACAACACCGTTTTCCGAAAACAAAATGTCCTGGCTTTTCTTCCCTATATCTCATTTTTGTGATTTGTTTATGGACGTGCCTCCTTCGCAGAGTGCAAACAGCACATGAAAGTACTTGTGTGAATTTTTCAACACAGAATAAAATTGTAGAAAGTATGGCGAAAAATTTCACAAATTTTTCTAGAGGATAGCCATGGTTTTTCACAAAATTTCAGAAAAATTGTTTCGGAATAATTTTTTCCTGAAAATCCACGAAAGAATCTGGACTGCATTTGGGACAAAACGCGACATATTTGACGTCAAATAGATGAGTATTCACCTAGGAAAAAGTGTAAACAGTTTCACACACAAATGAACCTTCCTTTCAACCCTGGCAATGATAAATAAAAAATTTATTCAAAATCTTGTGGGACGAATCTGGGGCTCAAAACTCAGCCAAAACTCAATACACACAATGACGAATGTCTGGTAAAATTTTCAGACCAAAAGACCCAAGGAATAGGGTGTAGTAAGACCCATACCGAGAGTGAACGAAACCGGTTTTCCGAAAACAAAATGTTCTGGCTTTTCTTCCCTATATCTCTTTTTTGTGATTTGTTTATGGACGTGCCTCCTTCGCAGGGAGCAAACAGCACATGAAAGTAGTTGTGTGAATTTTTCAACACAGAATAAAATTGTAGAAAGTATGGCGAAATTTCACAAATTTTGCTAGAGGATTGCCTTGATTTTTCACAAAATTTTAGAAAAATTGTCCCGGAATAATTTTTTCCTGAAATTCCATGTAAGAATCTGGACTGAATTTGGGACAAAACACGACAAATTTCAGGTCAAACGGATGAGTGTTCACCTAGGAAAAAGATCAAACAGTTTCACACACAAACGAACCTTCCTTTCAACCCTGGCAGTGATGAATAAAAAATTTATTGAAAATCTTGTGGGACGAATCTTTGGCTCAAATCTCAGGAAAAACTCAATACACACAATGACGAATGTATGGTAAAATTTTCATACCAAAAGACCCAAGGAATAGGCTGTAGTAAGACCCATACCGAGAGTGAACAAATTCGGTTTTCCGAAAACAAAATGTCCTGGCTTTTCTTCCCTATATCTCTTTTTTGTGATTTTTTTATGGACGTGCCTCCTTCGCAGGGAGCAAACAGCACATGAAAGTACTTGTGTGAATTTTTCAACATAGAATAAAATTGTATAAAGTATGGCGAAATTTCACAAATTTTGCTAGAGGATTGCCTTGGTTTTTCACAAAATTTCAGAAAAATTGTCCTGGAATAATTTTTTCTTGAAATTCCACGTAAGAATCTGGACTGAGTTTGGGACAAATCACGACAAATTTCAGGTCAAACGGATGAGTGAATAACGCTTATGAGCGTATTACTTAATTCTTAATGGCGATTTAATATTACTAACCTTGATTTGAACATTAATAGATTAAGTGTGTTAGTTGGTTGTCCATCTGTGTAGGTCTCGATCAGCTCGGTCAAGAAAACTAAGTCATGCCAGTACAATAATGAAAGAGTGAGACAGAAAAAAACAGTGGAATATAAATGAAAAAAATTGCACTCGAAATTGTTTGTTTAATCTACTACTAATAACCTTTGGTTTCAGCATTATTATTTTCGGTAATCATATTATTGATTCGCAATATGATTGGCTTGTCTATGATAAATTTGAATTGGAGAATTTGATTAGTAAGTGGAATATTACTTTTGAACCCTAAGTTTTCTAATGCACAATTTGAGCATTATGAAATGGTAGTCGTGGATCGAATATCCAATCCATGTGGGACCGAAGAACAGCACAACACAAGCCTGTGCAACTCTGACTTTTACCCTTTACTAGCAAACCCATAGGACCCACCGCTCCATACAAATGCACCTTTCTGCCCCGGCAACGCGTGCTTCCATTCCACCTCCGTCACTCAATTTCCCAACAATTTTTATAACCTTCTTCTACTGCATAAGAGCCGCAACCTAACAACCATGTGCTCACCTTGATAAGACCAACCAATGCATACACCTCATTCTACCTCTATGGACTTAATGCATATGCATGTAACTTCCTTTGTTTATGTAAACCATATATACTCTTGTGTATTATATATTGTTTAGCATTTAGCACATTAACTTAACTCATCACACACATGGCCATTTGCGTCTACAATCATTGCGCTGTGTCTTTTGCTATAATCATGTCAAACACCATATTTCATGCACCTATCTTACACAGTCAGTGCAGCTACTAAACATTCATGAATCATAGTAATTCAATGCAATGGAAATAAATAGTGTTAGGAATAATGTGAGTACGAGTCTAGTAGAAACTTATTACCTCATGTTTTTGAGAGTTGAAGTTGACATCAATAATGGCATAGTTTCTTGGGTTTACTTACTTATAGTCATTAATGCCGAATCTCACTCGTGAATTCCCTTTAAAGAAAGACCCAGCAGAGACAGAAGAAATCAATGATGCCATAAACCTTAAACCTATAATTTCTTGTCCTTTTTCAAGTAGTTAGCAAGTAATCGTACGGTCAGGATCTACTTGTCAATGGCAATCGAAAGAGATGTATATGCAACACGCTTGGGTTTCAATTTGTTTATTATTACTATAATTGAGATCTGCAATACAAAAAGTAAGGTGCATGTGATTCACCTCAGCAGACTAAGCTGCTCTATTCATGATTTGTCTGGATTAAACCAATGCCTTGCGATTCTAAACAACTGCATATATAAAAAAACTAATAAGACTAATGGAGTATAATTTAATATAACCGCATTGCTGGACGTGTCTCATGTGTCAGGTATTTCATCCATGAAAATTGAATTGCACTGGCCAAGGTGCTGGGGTTTGTTTGGCGTGCCTCAAACCTCATGCAAATAGCACTTTGATTTCCGTGAGTGTTTTTGAGAAAAATCTTAAATTTCAGTTGTGTTTGTAGTATTATATTTAATCTCCAACAGTGTCCTCTGACGATTCTGATATTGGAGTGTAAGAAAAGAGTGTCACAGTGTTTCTCTAATAAACAAGGTTGTCGCTGAAGTAGTAGCGAAAGGAGTATCCTCTTGCCTTTGCTTGAGAGACTTTTTCTTCTTCTTGTCTTCATATACAGGGCAGAAAGTGCTGTGATATCTTGGGTTCATTCTCACAGGTTAGAGGCTAGATTCTATTTCATACAACTTTTTGCATTAGAATATCTGAATCTGTGCCTGTTAATTTTGCTTTGATTAGTAGAATAATCTCATGAAATTAATTAATCCAATGTTCATGATAGAAGTTCTGTTTCGTATTCTTTTTGAATCTCACCTGCTGATTGTGAAACTAACAACGTCTTTTCGTTCCCATTGGCCATAGTAAGTATTGAGTTTTTTCCATGTGCATGGCACAAATGAGCATGGGAATGTTAGTTTGTTTTAATTTGATTGTTAGAATTTTTATTATGTCATTGGTATGATAGTTTAAATTTAGGTTGTAACGTTAGATTGGAGCGTGAGTAAATAACAAGCTAAGCTTCCCGTGGAAATCTCAAAGGTGAAATTTTCTGTCTCGGACGAGGAATATGGGTTTTTATCATGCAAGGCATAACCTTTTTATTTAAGAGATTTTGAGGTAACTAAAGCATGGTGATGGAACCCTAATCACAACGTATTGCCAGGCTATAACTCTAATGATATTACACTAAGGGCAGTTTTAAACGGGACACAGGAAAAAAAGAGAAAACATTGCTTTTGTTATGTATTTAAATATTGCAGCAATTGGAAGGATACTAATGTGAATAATGATATCATGGTAGGAAAATTCAACAAAAAGAGGTATCCCGAGAATATTTTTTTATTTATTTTTGTTGGTGAGAGATAAGCAATGGAAGTTGATGCCATCATTTTGTATTAGGCTTCAAGGCAACTTTTGTACAGAAAAACATTTTTCATTGATCAAACTACCATCTAAGTTGATCTTTTCCTCATTTCAGCTGAACTGTGGTTACTAATATTAATGTGGTGATACCATAAAAATGCATTCTGAACATTCCAACATAAAGAGTTTAGTTAACTTTATTAAAGAAGCTGAACAAATCTCCATGGAGAAGCTTATTAGGCCTTGTGACAAAGAATACATGCGGATGACAATGCTAAAACACCAAGACACTTTCAACGAACAGGTACTATATTTTTTCTTAGTGTTCCTTTGAGCCATTTGTTCTCAATCAGCTTCATTAGAGCATTGAGTGCCCTGAAAATGTGAACAGGTGTATGAACTTCACCGTTTGTATGGGATTCAGAAGATATTGATGAAAAATACGGAAGCCAACAGAGGTATTGAAGTAAACCAACGAGGATGGAACTTAAAAAATTTGATTAGTCTAACTCAAAATGGTTATCATAAAGGTGCACTGAAAAATCCTAAATTGAAATTTGATCTTGAAATTCCTGCTACTGAGGACACTGAAGAATCTGACAGCAATGGAGTTCCAGAGATTATAAACGAGACCGGGATTGAGCTGACACTAGGCCCTTCATGTTACAATCGTAAGAAAGTGGAGACGTCGCTAGCTTCAGATTCAGCACATAGATTTTCTTCTTCTTCTTCTACTGGATCCAGCCTTATAAACAAGACAAGATTGAAGACCCATCATCATAGCAGTCATTTAACTATAGAAGAATTAAAGTGGAGGTATAATTGGTCTTGTCCAGGTGCCACATTCAACCACTGGGTGTCAAAGTGGAATTAGAAACAGTTATGATATTGAAGAACAATCAAAAGAAGAGAGATCGAAACAGCCACCTTGGATTTTGCAAGTGTTGAGCCTGAACACGACCTAAAAGTATATTCTAAGGTCAATGTGATGTATATTTAATTAATGTTCAAGACTAACTTTGTGAGTGGTGTTTCTGTGAAAATTTCTTCGTAGTTATTAATGGTGAGGTTGTGATTATGTCTTGTATAAATCTGACTTGTTTTTCATGGTTAAAGAAACCAATTATGATTCCTGAATCACCAATGATTGATATTTCTTTGGTCTTGTGACTATTCAGATTTACATCATTTTACCTCTGAAACCATGAAACATGGAGCTGTGTCTGAGGTTATTAAGCCCTTTGTTAACTGAGAAAGCAATATATGCCGTTCCCTTAAATTAATCAAATCATTTAATGAGGTTCCCACCTTGAAACTGTCTTTCAAGAAGGAAACTATGGATAGTATTCTTTCCATTATGACAAAATTCGTCTAAACTTAATCCTAATTCACAGTGGAGCTTTTCTCACAGTGAATCTCTCCAAAGCCATTGAACCCTTACAGCTAGCTGGACTTTGGAAGCTTCTATCAATGTGAAATGGAGAAATCATTTTCAAGGTTTTTTCCGCTCATGCTCCAATTGTATGCTTTCCATATAAAGATTAGGCAAAAAACTAAAGCTACGAATGAGGGATAATTCCAAATAGGAGACATGTGACAGATATTTTTGTTGCTTGATGGAAACACATTAGGTTGGTAAGCAGATTTTCTTTTCTCATTAATCTAATTTTATTTTCCACGGTGATTCATGAACTTACAAGCCAACAAGAAGTAGGAGATCTAGTTTCTGTCTACCATAAGATGAACAGCATATTCTCTTCCAGATAGTTCAACATTTTTTAACATGGTAAGGTCTGTCCCAAAAGATGTTTAACTTACAACATTTAATGAATTTGAAACCGAACCATATCTCTTTCTTTTCATTATGATTAGGCTTTAGACACCAACACCGACAATGCAAGGCTGTCACTTGAACTATTAGTCAATTATTCTCTTTACGGAAGCTTTTTATCTCCAAGGACTTAATAATTTTTACATAGACCCCACCAACTGCAGTTATCAGATTTTGTATTCTTCCAGTGATTTTATGCTTTAGGAAGACATTATCTCACTCTGAGAAGCAACTGACCCACCTAAGTTTTTAAGTCTCGTGCATGAATATGAAAGTGCTCTGGGTGATATCTACACTCTTCATTGTCAACATTTGTACGAAATGCAGATGATTTCGATTCCTTTCTTTCTCCTGACCACAGATAAATAGTACAAAATGAATTTTACATGGCCGTTGTTATAACTTTGCAGAATTATTTTCAGGATAATGAAATTAAAATATATACTGCTATCTGGGATTCTTCTTGTGTTACAGCATTAGTACTGCCCGCCCTAACCAGATAGAAATCAATCTAAGTCTAGAATTATATTTAATTTTTCATCACACTTCAAAACACAGTTCGCACCAAAGGATCGTAATTTACAATCTACGTGGAATCAAGATGAAGCAAAAACTTGGAAAGACTAATCCTGTATTTTCAACCCCATGAATTTAAGGAAGAACCTTTACTCTGACAGCAGATATTATCAACAGCCTCAGGAAATGGAGTGGCGTCGATTCTTATTTGGTTTAGTGCGACCTTTGGCAAAAGGTGCAACACCATCGGCACGCACAAAAGGAGAAAGCCGTCCAAGTTTTTTGGAAACTGAACTCATGAATGATCTTCGAGGCAAAGGAGGTTTATCAGCAGAAGGTGAAGCACTTACCGCAGGACTGTTAACTGCAGATTTAGGTGTGGTGGTCTCAATCTCTTTCAGTCTCCTTTTCAATTTCACCAGTTCTAATTTCAGGTCTTGATTTTCTCTTCGTAGAGTAGAGAGCTCATTTGAAGCTGGCTGAAGATCAGAGGAGTATACGTTCAGTTTGGAATCAACCGAGGATTCCCCGCTTCCGTTGCCATTCATGGCATCGCGAAGCCGTTGCTGTTCGTAATAGAGAACCTGAACCACGGTTTGGACAGGTAGCCGGTCATTTTGTGCAGCATGTGCACATGCCTCTCGAGATAATTTCTGACAGTCCATCACGCTGCAGACTTTCTTTCTCTCCATGTCACTTAGAGCAGGATGAGCCTGAGAATAGTCAATTCAAAACTTTATCAGCATTACTTCAAAATAAAATTTCGTGTAAATAATTCTATGTCAAAATTGGATCACTATCAGAAATCCTCGAGTTCAATGGTGTAAATCCAATTGTTTGATGTAGCAAATGAAATATGATAAGATTAGATGTAAGGCAAATTATTCGAGCGTATGCAAAATTGATTTTGAATGAGATTGATGTTATAAAATTGATATTTAATTGAAGTGATTTATGGAAGTAAAAAAATGTAAGTGTTTCTTCTGTGGTTCAACAAGAGGTATCAACAGTAGAAAACAAAACATGAAATCTGGAGTGTGATTAACTTGATATAGAAAAAGAATGGTAGTCTGAACCTTAAGATAGATGTCTATGGCTCTATACATGCCATCTTCTGTTGGTCTGGACTGTTCAGGAATTAGTTCTGCCAAACAGGTGAATTTTGGAACTGGTAAATTTCGGTCGGTGGCTATTTCAGCAAGGTAGTTTTCCATTAACTTCCCAACCCGTTCAACATCACTCTGTGGAGGAGAAAAGTATTCATCATCTACATTGTGGAGTAAGTAGTTTCCCGTTTGAGATTCTAGGTAATTAGTGGTGATCCTCTGCACTGTATCCACGTCAAACAATGTGTCCCCAGTGAAAGAATAGGAAGGAATGAGAAGATCATCTAAAACAGCTTGTCCTAACTGCATGGCCATTCTCTTCTCCAGATCAAGCCTGCAAGCAACCGTAGTCTCGAGATATATTGCTGCCCGAAGCAGCATTGAAAGAAAGCTCACTGACATTACATTCTTCTCCCTTGGCAAAAGGCTCACTATTGTCTCTAAAACAACCCTCTTCTCATGCTCTTGTCGCGGCTCAATCTTCTTCCTTGCCTTTCCAAATACATCCTGTTCCTCAAAAAAGGGAGAGATAAGAGTTAAGAACAGAATCCGTGGATCAATGAATCCATAAAATCACATTTACTTTTAATTGTTCCATCATTTTAGAGAGGGATCTCACCAAACCTCGAAGAGATTTCTGAGCATAGAGCATTAGAATGGGACCAATGGCATACTGTTTAAACCCTCTTGCCATCATTGCGATTATAACTCTCTGGAAAATGTCGATTCTAAGCACGGTCATATCTTCAGCCCACCAATCAACTATTGGTTTCTGGTTTGATGCCACGGAAGACACCACTCCCGCACTGCCATTATCACTTCTTGCAGATGAACAGAATTGGCTTTCCTTACATGCTATATATGCAATGGCGTCTATGCATCGACTCACCAACTTTGTTCTCTCTGCTATCGGAAGGAGAGTCTCTGACATGTGAAGAACAGAAACAGCCCCTGCAATGGTCTTCAGTGCCACTTCGTTCAAATAAGCATCAGTCCTTCCCACCAAGTTCCCAACTGAATAGTCCTCTGTCATCTCAAGATACTCAGCCACGCAGCGTAGCGTGGCAATGTTTTCAACGTTTATTTCGAAGTTTATTCCGTAGCAGAACTTTGCTGCCAGTTCAAATGCTTCTGCTCCACCAGGAACATCAGAGAGTTCAATGGATGAAACGTCAGCATCGTTGGATTCCGAAACGAGTTTCCTAATGTATCCACACTTGGAGACTAGTGGAAACTGCAATTCAAGAAGGAAATGTGTTAGAAAATTCAATATTAGTTGAAGACCAATTCTATTCGCGAAAATATTGAATATACTTTTCTTGTTCCTAACTCCAGTTCTAGTTTTAGGCAGACATAAAGAAGGTGAAATACATTAATAAAAAGGCACGTAACCAGTACACAGTTAATTGAGATGTTCAAGCTATTGAAAAGGCAGAGACTCCTAGAGTTCGATATAAACTCAAGAGTCCAATGAGCTCTACAACACGTGAACAAATAACAAGAGTAAGAAAATGTTAGTTTGTTACCATGTTCTTGAGACTATTAGTATTACGTTTGATATATGTACCAAAGAGTCGTGTTTGAATTGGTTCGCTACCTTATGCAACGAAAAGGAATCTTCCCCAATTTGAACGTTGACATCACTCGGAATCTCCTGAGAGAAAATCCTGCAATCAAGTAGTTAAACTCATAGTTCATTCTATCCAACAGAAGGCAGCAACGTACACAGGAGAAGTAGGTTATGTACATTTGACAAAAAGCCACAAAAGCATTAGTTTCAGAAGACAAGAAGCATACCATTCACTTGTTCTCTTCATGGCACTAGAAAGAAGCTCCTTCTTCTTCAGAGACAAGTCAATACCAGCTGCTACAATTTTCTCTCCACGATCCATCATGGCAGATACTGATTTTCTAGCTCACGCTCGATACTTTTCTATGTTACAGTCGATGGTGAAGCAGAAAAAGAAAAGAAAACAGATTGAATCAGAAATTTCTTAGGCTCAAGGCAATCTTTTATAGTTGCAGATTCCGCGTACATTTTCTTCAGGACTAGGAGTACTGAAGGCTAGCTAGGAGCAGAGCTCTTTTTTATCCTTTGAGACTTTTTTTTTTCCTTTTTTATTTTCCAAATAAGAACATGAATGCTGAGCTGAAAACTATTGTGGAATAATGAGGATAGAGTTAGAACCTGAACCTCAAATCAGTCTCAAAGCAACGTTAATCCAACAAATGATGAGTTCAGTAAATTACGAAAAGAGGGTCTTGTTGTGGATACGAAAAGCAACTGTAGGGTAGAGGAAGGAATGGGGGTAGTATCGACATTGTGAAGGAGGAAGAGGGGTAAATTGGAAGCATAAAGATGTAGTTGGTGGTGTGTGGTGCATGCTTAGGGAGTTTGTGTGGAAAGGATGAGATCGTTGCATGTTGATTGGCATGTAACGCCGTTTGTTTCCACATGGGAAGTTGAATTTCTTTCCCATTCCCGTCCACAAACTGCACAGGACCCTGGCCCATTTTTAATTTCCTAAAATTATACTTTTTTTCTATAAAAAAGTAATTTAACCTATTAAATGTTTATTATTACTATTTCTTGCCACTATAATGTTCTCAAATCAGTACAGAAGTTTTTTAAAGTTTAAAAACTGTCGTATTTAAAGATAAACGTTATTTGAAAATGGTAATGATAGTTTGTATATATACCACCGGATTGATTTAGAAATAAATATATATAATAAATAATAAATTTATAATTAAATAATATAAAAAATATTAAAATAATAATATTGGGAGTTATAATGTGATTATATAAAAAAATGGAGTTATCTGTATATTATTGTTCATTTGAAAATATTGTCTTTAAATATGGACATTCTTTCAATATTTAGAAAGAAAATTTTGTTATTTATAATTTGTTTATTAAAGCAAATCAATAATATTTCGTATAAGAAATATATATATATATGTATATATAACTCGTATTTTTAAGTAATTAAAATGCTGCTAATGACGTCAATTGTGAGAGTTCTTTATTGTTTACAAACTAAAAAAGAATACTTTTCTTTGGGCCTATAAGGTAGCTTTGGGCTGACCTTAACCACTCCCAGAAGGGAACAATAATAAAATCTGATATATAAATATAAATTAATTTTGATTTTTTTAAAAATATTAATGATCTTGGAACATAATTTAGTTTTTAAGAATGTATTATACTCCTATACAATTTGAATTCAACAAATAATTTCACGTTTCTGATAAATTAACTGATATTTTCTTTTAATAATGCACTAAGTAAGTATTAACGGTTTCAATTCCAACAAGCATGACGTTTAGTGCCCTAACATCGTGAAAATCACCAATCTAACGAAGATTAAATTCCATTAACGAATATTTATACACTTAAGGATTCTTCATTAAAATCGTTTGTTGTTGTACACAAACTTTTTTTTTCAATTCTATTCTTATTTAATATATTTCATTTTATTAGTATAATATAGTATTTTGTCATTTCACATAAATTATTTAAAAAATAAAATTATTTTTTAATTTTAAATTAATGTACAATTTTTATATGTTGACTCTTCATTCTTTCCTTAATTCTTTATTTTAATAACACAATAGGAAGAGAGAGAAAGCATACTTTCACATTTTCACACAAAATCTCACATGTCAGATAAAATAACCTTCATTTTCGATCACCTTTTTCACTCAATTTCAAACAACTATATTCTTTGGTAAAACCATTATTCTTTTGTATCTATCATCAAGTTAATCCTAACTTTAACGTGAACATTATCACACTCTTCGATCCCAAAACTACCAATAGAATAAGAGAAAAAACTTAAAGAAAAAGAGGTTGTTTAATCAATTCATCATTTTTCTTTTACATGTTATTTTTTGTTTTTCAATTTCGACTCATCTAAAATTATTTTTGTATGTATGTGAAATTATTTCTATATATATATTAAATTTTTATTATCATGAAAGTTAAGTAAAAGAAGAAAATGTGGATACACAGGCGGGCGGTGTTACGTCTGTGTTTCCGCTAGTTACACTATAATAGCAATATTACAAATTAAAAAAGTGCTTGGGATAAAAAAAAGAGTGGAAATATATTTGGAGTTTAAGTCAAAGTTATCACACACCTTGTATAAAAAATATATTAAATAATATAAAAATGTGAATAATATAAAAATGAGAAATATTCACAAATTTATTTTGTTTACATTTTTTACTGAATGTTAAAATTATGTTATATTTAACTTTTACTGCGACTATGTTGGAGATCCCACATCGACGGAATATTTCATAGTTTATAAGTGAGTGGAGACTTTATTTTATAATCAGATTTTATAAAATTGAGATAGACTTAAAATTTACTTCTTAATATAGTATCATAATTATTTAAAATTATATTGAAAATTTTCTTATATACGTGAGATATCTTAAAAAACCTTAATCTTATATGTTCGTAAATGTCAAATCTTTGTTGCAAACTATCTCTTAAAAGTGGAGTTAGAAAATTAAGTTTTATGTTTTCTAAACTTGACCCAAAACTCAGAGGATATACTTATGTTTTCCCCCTATGACCACTTATTTCCTCCAATTTATTGCACAATATTATACTAAATGTTTAAAAACAAATGAAAAAATAATTATCATTCATATCAATCAATATTATTTCCTCATAATAATCTCATTATTACATTATGTCAGCCCATAGTAAACACAACCAAATACACCCTACATATAGTATTTCACACTAGAAAAAAAAATATTAGATTTAAAAGTTTCAACATATTCATTACAAGAAAACCAGCTATTAGCTTTTAGATATTTGCATCAGTCTAGTGTGAACACATTTTTCGTCGACCAAATCCATGTAAAATTGGTTTTCGTGGACTATCCGATGCATAACGGATGCACGAAGAGATTTAAAAAAAATCATTTTACGTCGGTCATAATTGATGCTTAATTTAAGTTGTGCGCCGACATAGTCGACACTACTTTTAGAGAAAAAATATGTTGCATCAATCATAGTCAAGGTATATTTATATTTTAATATTTAAATTTTTTAAAACTTATTTATTTTAAATTTATTTATTGTATAATATTATAATAAATATTTTAATATTGTAATAAAATTTTAATTTTAATAATTTTGATATAAGTTAGTTATATCTTAAAAAGTTTAGAAAGAATTGAAAAATGTAGAAAAATAATATTTGAGTAAAAGAAAATACGTATTTAAATTTTTTAAATGTTATATAAAATATTTTATTTTTTAAAGATTATTTATTTTAAATTTACTTAATTTATAATATTGTGATAAATATTTGAATTTTGAAAATTTTGATATAAGTGAGTTAAATTAAATTTATTAAATTGATTAAGTGTTTAATTTTAAAATTATTTAAAGAAATTATCTTAAAAAGTTTATAAAGAATTGAAAAATTAAGAAAAATAATAATTGAGTAAAAAAATATATGTATTTAAATTTTGTAAATATTATATAAAATATACATAAATTTAGGAATATAAATTTAACATGAAGTAATTAACTAATGTAAAATGTAATGAATGTATTTAAAAATAGAAAATTAATTTTATCTTAAAATCTAAAAGTAAAATTAAGAAAATAAAAAGTGAGATAAAACTTTTGATTGATAACTTAAATAAATTTGAATGTCATATATGTGTAATGCATGAATAAACTGGTGATTTTACTTTGATATCCATCGTGATTTAAAAGATTTTACTTCTCATAAATAAAATATAAGATCATCTTAAAAATTTATCGAGAATGTATATGATACAAACATATTAAGACTAAGTGTGTAAGTAAGTAACTTATTCTTAATTTTTATATTGTACAATACCCAAAGTGTCACAAACATATTACGCGAGTTTTTATTTTTTTAATACTAATTTATGCGTCGTCTTTTGCGTGGGCCAGACCGACGCAAAATTTGATTTCAATGTTTTTTTGTTCTTCGGTCAAACTAAAGCATAAGTGTTTTTATACATGTGTGTTGGTTTGGCTCACGCATAAGCCGATGATATTATGTCGCTTTTACGTCGGGCTAACTAACGATATTTTTGTTCGTTTTTCGTCGGCTTGACTCATACAATGTGTATCACATGCGTTGGTCGACAAAAATGTTACTTTACTTTCGCGAATTTTTCATCTAATTTAACCGACGTAAATCTTAGGCGTCGATTTTTGCTCTTTCGCGTTAGTTTTTGACCCACGAAAGATTGTATTTTTCTTGTAGTAATTATTTTCCTCTTTTTTTCTCCCAAACAAAATTATAAGGTTTGGCGTCGATCATATTGTCAAACATTCCCCAATTAATAAAAATTTAAGATATAATCTAATTTTCGTTTATTCAAATTCAGAATAAAAATGTTTCACTTTGAACAGATGACAAAATTTTAGAGTAAATGTTCATATTGCATTAAAATATGACTACTAGATTTATGCATATCGTCGCTTTTGATCTCTCTTGTAATCTTGACTCTAGCTGATTGAATACTTCCCGAATAGCACTCATTCTTATAGATCTCTTCCAATTAAATAAGCATTAAAATGACTATTATAATTAGAATATAACCATTTGATCATATAAAAAGAACGTTAATTAACGGGTTACAGTGGTTACGGTTACCCAGTTAAATCCATTATACTTAGTTAATTATCATGATTTGGTTTTGGATGTATAGATATGTAAGATAAATACGGATACGGACACTGACACGACACGGGGATACGGACACGGACACGGACACGGAGATATGTATAATATAGGATACTGAGATATAAATCTATATATTATATAATTTTGAATTATATAAATTGAAAATAAATATTTATGTGTAAAAGTATGTTTCAAATTCTTTTGGGAGCAAAAAGATATTTTTCATGGTTCAAAAGAATTTGTTCCTTATTTTTATACAGTAGAAATATTTTTTAATTTCTTAAAATTCAATCAGCTAGAGTCAAGTTTACAAGACAGATCTCGTTCAACTATTTATACATACCTATATTTAAAAATATTTGATATTCTTATTGATTTGGGTGTTAAAAAATATTTTATAAGTGTATCTCTCTCACTTCGTAATTGGTCTTCGTTTTTTTCCACGTTAGCACTCTCGTACCAATTCTAGTTAAGAAGAATATCTATTATCGTTAAGAGCATTATCTACTCAGGGTTTGGATGTACAGATAAAAGAAGAAGCAACCACGTGGATATTGTTGGCTACGTATGATACATGATCCAGAAAATTTGAGATCAGCCACGTAAACTTTTTTTTTTTATCACAAATAAAAAATTAATAAATAGAATGACTTCAAGATTAGTTCAACCCTTATATTCATATAAATTAGAGTACATTTTCTCAGACATCTCACTCCAAACACAAGGAGAAAATTAAAACTAATCTAACACAATAGAATCAATAGAAACACACTTCAAACATATTAAGGAAGATCATAACAACAAACCTTAACCACCTAAACCAACAACCAACCCACCATTCTTCAAAATCAATATCTAACAAAATAAAGATACTTGTCAATCTAAACAGAAACAGACAACTTCAATCGAATTCAAACAAAATAAAAAAACAAAACACCAATAAAAAAAAGTAAAACAAGTAGAGAGAATTTTAAAAGTTACTTAGAACCAAACCTTAAAACCTCCTCTTCATGAGAAACTATAGCTGCTGTTACTTTTTGTTTATTATTATTTATACTATAAATGTGTTAATTTCAAGAGGAGACGTCTTCTACAATAATTGGTGCTCAAAGTAATAATAGAATATTGCTTTCGTACAGATCAAAGTCATAATTTAGGTTTGTATTTTCACATCATGCACGAAAAGGGTCCCCTATTGAATGCAGACTAATCATCAGAATCTTGATTTGCTTCAATTCAAATTAGAGTGATTTCTCTATCTGACCTCTACGTTATTTGGTTTGGATTCAAACTCCAAATACATATCATGCCCATCCATCAATAAGACTTGGGTAACCACTCTCCAACAAATTCAAATCAAAACATTTATGAACAATTTTTTTATCAGTAATAAATAATAAATAAATGTGAGTCGCTTTAAGGGTGACTTAATCTTTATACAAAACACACTATCTTTAACCTTGTTCACAACACACACCCCGCCAACTCCTAAAAATTTAAATAAATCTGAAAAGAATCACCTACAACCCTCACTCTAATACACAAACAAGACATCAAAACATCATCTTCATACAGACTAAAGGATCAACACACCACTTAAAGGATCAACACACCACTTAGGATGGTACAACACACCACTTGGGATGGTAGGTAGGCGTAGATCCAATTTGGTGTTTGGAAAATATCGTTCATTCTAATCCAAAATTAAATTTGGAACACTTTGATTTGATTTTATATGAAGTGAAATTGGAAAACAAAGGCGCAATAACCCCTGCGGCCAATCATGTTTGCCAACCAGCTAGCACCATAGATGTGACATATGCATTCTGGTTTTACTTTAGTCTCAAATTTGGGTGAATAATTTCCAAACTGTCTTGTTTTTTCATCACTTATTGTCTCTTTGAGTCATCTTTTCAATAAATGCTAATAAAAAAAATAAACAATAAATAATTAATTTTGGATTTTGGATTTTTTTTAAGTTAAACTATATAGATGAATTACAACTTAGTTTTTTAACTTCTTTTTCTTATAAGTATATCAAACATTTTATCCAAAATGAATCTTACTCGAACTAGCTATTAAACCACTAGAAAATAAAGTTTGCCCGTAATGGTCATGGGAGACATGAGAAAACTGTCCCCTTAGCACGTGGGAAGCGATAAATTTTTTTAACTTTAACAACTAAAATGACAAAATTGAAAAGACAAATAGAAGGAGAGATTCATGGAATAGATAGCTTGCACTCATCTGTTTATACTTTGATTGATTGATTGATTCCAAAAGGGTTTGTTCCAATTGTTTTGCAATTCGCATAACTTAACTCGGGTTGGTGAAAATTCAGACAACAGGAAAAATGGATTGTAATGTTCTCCTAGCTGATTAAGAAAAAACTTATATTTACCGGTGTCGGATAAGTCAATTCATGTTATTCGGTATCACTCATAGATACAAAACACATTTAAATCAGTTACAATAAATAATAATTAAGATAATTATAAATTTTTTTTAAAATTTGGGACACATCAATCAAATTCGTGTAACATCCTAATAAATTAGAGAATCTTTCTAAAGCTAATAATATATATGATAGATTTAGCTCTTTAAAACATATAGCTCATCACTAAACACTATAAATAAACTCTCGACAAAATTTGATTAGAGCAGTTTGGGGTGTAGTGAGTGGGAAAACAAAGTGGTGAGAGAGAGGGTGAGATGAGTGCGAAGGAGATGGTGACTTGGGTTGGTTGTGTATTCTGGCACCTGCTGCACCCGGTTAATGACAGACATGGTCTGGTACGATCGTCAAACAATAACTATTGTCTTATTCTAAAACTTAACAATTTTAGATACGCTTTTAATAAGTTCTTAATATACATCCCGTATAGTAAGTACTTACTTGATCGTCGAAGTACCTTTTGCAGGTCAACCTCGATCAAGCACCAACAAATTGAAAAAGAAGACTTAAAGTGAGAAGTAAGAGAATGACTGAACAACCACATCAACAATTATACAACCAGATTCACGAATTATTTATGTTCATTTGTCTATACAAATACAATAGACATTTCAATCGAGTTTATTTAATTTTTAAAAACATTATAAAATGAAAGGCTGGAGTTAATTCAAAAAAACATTCATGAAATGGCAACAAAAATTGAGATTAATTAAGTTTGAACCAAAATCAACTTTGTTTATATAAATGAAAAAAAGTTAAGTTTTGGAAGAGCCGAATTTGATATCAGAGTTTGAATCAAAAGTTATTTATAGTTATAATCTTCAAACAAATTAAGATAGAAGTTAAAATCTATGGAATCGATTTGTTTCACATGTGTCTGTATCAGACTTTCCAATTTTTAGACTAAAACCAAAAAATAAAATCCTTGTTTTCATTTTAAACGGGTTTTTTTCTTTTAATTTAATGCAATTGATCTTCACGTTTACCTTTTTTCCTTTTAAAATATTGATTTTATGCTATTTACATTTCAAACCCGTTTGATATTTTGAATTACCATGCTTCATATGTGTATTTTTCTTCAAGATAATTTCAAATCATGCATGTGATTTCTTCTGGTTTTGCAACTAGATATACTTGTTAAAGAATCTGGATGCTCTCTCGCTCAGCAGGTCTTTTTAAAAAGGATATGAGACTCTTATTCGGGATTAGTTCTTTGTTTTATGTTTGTCTTTTAAATATTGGTTCACACATTCAATAATCAAACAATTTCATTTAACATACTCAATTCCAAGTTTGTATAATAACTGATGTAATTAATAATCTATTAAAGGAGTTATTAGAATCAAAGTAAAGTATTATCTTGTAACAGGAAAGAAAAAAGGTTTATAAGATTAAAGATGTTTGATAATTGCAAATGTTATTACAAGTGAGGTATGTTTTAGAGTTTCAAAGGAATCTTTTGTTAATGAGCATGTTTAATAAGAAAAAGATCTTAAGAAAAACGTCTAATTTTTTAAAAGGTGAAAAAAAATTACCTTTACATCAATTTTATTATTTGTTTTCTTAATTGGTATGATTGAGAATCCAATAATAGAGAAAATTCAAAACTTTGATTTGAAATATAATTTGAAACCAAATAAAACTTCCTTAAATATTTTTTAATACACAAATATGCCTTATAAAATATTTAAAAGTTTACACTATAGAGATTTTATAAATATGTAATTGAGTTAAAAACAAAATCTAAGGTGAATTTTAAGTTTTTATAAGTGACCGTATGACATATTTTCATAAAACGAAAAAAAACATTAAAATACACTTTGAAATACGTGATTTATTCAACCAGTAGCAATGGAAAACTTAATAATGTAATTTTTTTTCACCAAATAATCGTTTAGAATTCAAAATACAAAATGAAAAAGATATACAGTTATTTATCTTGTTATAATAAAAAATTTAGTTCGTGTGGACCTTCACGAGTTTAAGTTTAAGAAATTGTACTCAATGTATGTTAAATATGAGTTTAAACCATGTTTAAAGTTATTTTAATTTAGTCTAATGTAGTAGTGTAATTCCACAAAAAACCATCTCACCATTTTTTTTAAAAGTATAACTTTATATATTTATATATATATATATTAATATTAATAACAAATAAATTAACTTAGCAAAAAAATATTATTTAGTATAATATTATATTTATATTGATATTATTTATTAGTATGTATATATATAATGTTTTAAATCTCCCTGCACATTTTTAATTGTATAATTTATTTATATAATATATATATATATATATATATATATATATATATATATATATATATATATATAAAAAAAAAATTTTTTTTTTTTTTTTATTTTTTTTTTT